>Ga0194133_10006723_pt1 | contig 14042 bp, 13 predicted proteins | sample TA2KigOf40mmetaG_FD_155448 | JGI IMG/M metagenome (GOLD analysis project Ga0194133, IMG submission 155448) | Freshwater microbial communities from Lake Tanganyika, Tanzania - TA2015055 Kigoma Offshore 40m | ecosystem: Environmental > Aquatic > Freshwater > Lake | place: Tanzania: Lake...
CGGTTCTTTTGATCATCAAGGAACTGCTACTTGTCTGCGGCCACCAGCTCTGGATCATTCTTGGGACTACGAAGACTTGGGCCACTCAAGCGGATGCTGTGGCGTTGGACGAAAGCCCGATTCGATCTTCTACAGTAAATCTGATCGGCGCAGATCACCTTCTGGTAGAAGCCATATCGTCCGCGATAAGCCCGGACAGGACTTTTTAGATCCTCACCTTCATTGGATGGGTTGAAGATAAAGACATCCAGAAAGGTGAATATTTCGCCGGTGACCGATATCGCGATCTTGGCGCCAAGCTCAACGTTGCATCTCGCCTTACCACGAACAATTGGTCGGATGTGCGCTTGGCAGAGGCTGACGCTGCGATCTGGGATACTTCTGCTATCTGAGTGATATAGAACCAGTTCGCTGACAACCAAGAGCTTCTGATAGGCGTACTTCCCTGCCGCCAGAAGGCTTGCACCACAGTTGGTTAGGGCATCGATGCTGGCTAAATTGCGCTTAAGATGGCCAAGCTGTTGCTTGATCGCTTTGCGGATCTTGTTAAGTCGGGTGCGCTTCTTCTTGGCCATAGCCAGAAACTGTTGCCTGGCTTGCTTACGGTGTATGCGTGGCTTGGGGCCCAAGGAGTCTTTGACCTGCATACGCATCGCATCGATCAGTGTCACGGTCGAATCTCGGGCTTGATTAAGAAGTGTAGGGTCGATTGGGTGACGAATATCCGCCGGTACACATGTCGCGTCAATCAGCAGTAATCCCTGATTGGGTTGATTTGGTGTGACACCAACCTGCTGATCGGCAGCGATGGCAGCTGCACCTCCATTGCTACTGTCAGCGTGATCATCAGGTCCAAAAGAGTCGATCACACTCAGGCCATAACGCACGATGCGTTCGTTGCAGTCATTCACGACTGATACAGGCAGGCGTTTTCGGAAGTACACCAACATCGACGGATCAAACGTGGCCAAATACTGAAACGCTTCCAGACCGATGAAAAATTGCAAATACGGATTTTCTTTGATCTGCTCTACAAGTTCCTCATCCGTGATCCTCATACGGGTCTTGATGATTAAGGCCCCAAGCGCCATACGGAAGGGCTTTGCCGGAGCACCAAACCCATTGCAGAACTGGGCGGCATAATCATCTTCTAGTTCATCCCATGGGATCAGAACGGCCGGCGTGATCCAGCGGTTGTCAGCAGAGAGTTTGCTGCCAAACGGCAGGAAGTAGTCTGCAAACGAGAGGTGGTAACGATGCTCACGCCGGTACATGTGGAAAACGATGGCCGGCTTTTAGGTACATTTGGGCCCATTCGTAAACATATTGCCGCCAGTAATGTCTCAGATCCACTGCAGCACAACTGATCTGCCCTTATTCAGGAGGCCCTGCATGGGCTGTGAGGTCAGTGGGGCGGAGGTGGCACTCGGACCATGACGACCTCACACCCCCTTGTCAGCTGAACAACCTGGTGGGACTACACACCTAGGAACAGTAGAAAGGTAACTTATACCTCATCTTCGATACGATAGTCACCGATGTCATAACAAGAATGATATTCACGAAAAACAGTATGAGGCCTAGAAATATGTTTTGAGGACCATGCAAAATACTATCCCTTACGCATCCCAATGATTGATAAATGATATTATATTTTGCCAAAGCTTGATATGGGCCAAGAGATTTCTCAAAATACAATATTGGGGATAACAGGAATAAAAGCTGCATTATGATAGGCAGCAACTGGTAGAGATCTTGAAACCTAATTCCAAACATGCATATAAGTACCGGCAGCCAAAACATAAAAAGGAACAGATTAATAAAAGGGAGAATCGAATAAGCAAATAGGTGAAATATAATGTTATGCTGGAATGCAGACAAGACTAGAATAACAACAAGAAAAGATTGCGCAAATGTTTGTATCTGGAAAGACCATTCTTCAAGTATGTAGTATATTGGGTTTGTATTTGTATTTAAGAGGTTTCTCTGGTTATTGGTGAATATTGAAGGCGCAGAAAGAATCGACGAAGAAACATAGCTCCAAAGTGATAGGCCTATGCCTAGATAAACTATGTAGTGATCAAAATCATTTACTTTGAAGATATTTTTGTAGACCAATCCAAGAATAATGATAGAGAAGAGATTGGAGAGGCCAAGCCAGAAACTGCCTAATAATGTTCTCGCAAACCTAGCGCGACTTCTAGATGAAGCGGTGAACCACCATGAACGGCGATCATTCCAGGCATCGCAGAAAGTCTTATACGTATCCACTAGAATAGTAATGAAAAGCGGATTCGATGGGACCATCGTATACTATTGAACCTTTGTCGAATACTAAACCTCTTGAACAGAATTTTCTCATTAGCTCATGGGAATGTGTGGCAAAAAGTAATGTGCCTGCTGAGTCAATAAATCCCCTTAGCCGTCTACGGGCTTGACGGAAAAACGAAAGATCTCCCGACCCAAAACCTTCGTCTATGGCTAAACATTCATGCTCAAAACTAGTGACAAGTGTGAACATAAGTCTTGATCGCATACCGTCACTATAACCCTTGATTGGTAGATATATATATTCACCAAGTCCGGAAAAATCTATGACTTCTTGAAGGAATGATTCAAAGCCAATAAATGATTTGTGCATATGCAAATAATGTGCTTTGGTAGCCTCAAGGCCACTCAACTCAGAACTAGTGATAAATCCTCTGTTGATAAGAGGGCTTACAGCCAAAGAGCTTGTAAAACTACCTTTAGAAGGACGCAAAATTGAGGAGGCTATCCTAAGAAAGGTGGTTTTACCTGAGCCATTATGACCAATAAGGCCTACCTTGTCACCTTCCATAATGCTACAGTTGATATTATTTAGCGCTAACACTGAGCAGCCAGAGGATGACTTGTAAAGATTGCCCCCAGTGACCGAGTTGACTAGAGAAGTGGTAATTGAACGGCTCGCATTAGAATATATAGGGATGGACAAAGAAACATCTGAGAAGCAAAGGGCAGCGTGATTGCGTTCGTTAATAACAGAGCACTGCATAGGAATATGCTTGGTGGGAGCAAGTAAAGAGATACTGTCAAATAAAGAGGTGGCACAACAGGTAAAAGGATACGCTCTGTATTAATTAGTGAGTATCTTGCATGCTGCAAGATTTTAATATGGTAGCATAAGGAGTGAAGCCAAAGGTCTTATGTTTGTCACTGGGTGTCATAGATCGGGCACATCAATGCTATCAAAGGTTTTAAATCTATGCCTTAGTAGACTTATTAATGATAATCAAGTATATAATTATGATAGAAGAAGACATGTTGGTGCCAACATAGAAAATACTGAGGGCTTTTATGAAAGTGAGTTACTTGTAGATATTAACACCAGATTACTCAGTATAATAAATTCGTCATGGAGCCGGCCTTTATTATGTCAAGTGCGTTGGGGTTGTGAAGCTTTATTGCCATATCTTATCGAACAAAGAGAGGCATTAAGGGAGTTTAGTAAAGAGCCTTGGATTGATAAAGACCCGCGCTTATGTCTTGTTTGGGGGGCTTACAAACATATATTTTTGAAAGAGCCCACAGGAATCGCAATTGTGCGGAATCCGCTGGATGTAGCAAGATCCTTGCATCTAAGAAACGGATTCAGATTGGAAAAGGGGCTGTTAATATGGTGGTTATATAATTTCCATTTAATGAGGCAGTCTAACGATAACTCTATATTGATAATAAGCGATGATCAGATCATGTCAAAAGATGCATTAGCCTTGCATACGATTTCGGAATTTCTCTACTATAATGGCTGGAAGGTATATGACCTGGAGTCATTAACCACAGTATTAACAGCATGCGTAAATGAAGTTTGTAATCCCGACCTTAGACGGGCGTCTAATCCTAAGATAACCACAAGGAATGGCTTGGTAAATGAAGTTATGAATATATGGACCCAATGGAGAGAGGAAGAACATTCACAATTATCTATTAGAAAGATGTTTGACAATATTCCAATGGCTGTCATAGATGAGTACGCAAAAAATCTCGAGGAACAAGAATCAAACACACAGCATTTTACTGATTTATATTTAGAGCGTTTGGGACTATCCACTGATGGGCAAATTCACAGGGTACATCAAAAACTACATGACACAACTGAGAGGCTCAATAAAGCCGAATCATCCCTCATGTATTGTGAAGAAAAGGCTTTATTTTATGGTCATCAGATAGAGATGATGAAAAATTCAACAAGTTGGATAATAACGGCGCCGATTCGGTTAATCGGCAATATTCTGCTGAGGATAAAATTGCTCTTAGGTGGAGATGAATAATAAAAATTCAAAATGTTTCAAAAAGCTGCATCTGGAGCACAAAATGTACTCTGACACTTCGGCGCTTAATAACTACAAGATTAGTGTAATCATGCCGGTCTATAGGGCTGTAGCGATAACAGCAGCAGCAATTGATGCAGCGCTGACATCAATTGTTTCAAACAATAGCCGGATGATTCTAATTAACGATAATAGTCCAGAAAGGGATATGAAAAATATGCTGGAAAATTATCAGAAAGATCATAGTAAAAATATTTTACTGTTGGAGAATTCAAGGAATCTGGGTTTCACAAGGTCGATAAATATAGCACTTGGTCATATTGACTGTGAAGACGTTGTTCTGCTAAACAGCGATGTGATTGTTCCTCATAACTGGCTAGATATACTGCTTAGAGATGCATATTCCTTGAAACACATTGGCACTATAACACCCCTGACAAATAACTCCACGATATCGAGTTTTCCTGCCAAGAACTCTGGGACTAGTTGGATGCTTAGCGTGGATGTAAATCAGGTGAATGCTTCGTTTGAACAACGCCTGCCCCTAGTTACGTGTCCGACGGGTGTTGGGTGTTGTATGTACATTCGTTCAGAATGTTTGCGACGCGTTGGCAAGTTGAATGAAAAAGCTTTTAGCAGAGGATATGGAGAGGAAAATGACTTTTGTCAGCGAGCTCACAAGCGTGGATTCCTTAACTATATTAGCCCTAATATATATTGTCATCATATCGGAGGTGTAAGTTTTCTAGAGGAGAGTACAAAGCTTCAGGAAGTTGGATCAAGAAAGCTCATGCGATTGCATCCAAATTACAAGTCTGACGTTGCAACATGGATTGCTAGAAATCCAATGTTGCCTATCAGGATTATTAGGTTACTCCAATTCTGTAAAAGCCAGAATATTTATAATCTACTGCACATAACACACAATCTAGGTGGAGGTACAGAACAGCATATAAATGAAATCGTTAAATGTGGCGAGAAGGAGATCCTACATATTGTGCTTAAAACTCGCCGCCGAATAGGTACTCCTTATCAATTAGGCTTCCATATTCCGGCTATAGGACAAATCGATCACTTTAATATTTCTTCTACTGAGAATTTAATTTATTTCCTGGATTTTCTCCAACTTAAAGTTATCCATATTCATCATCTGGCAGGAACAGAAGGTAATTTATACAAGTGGCTGAGTACAAATGGCAGTCGTATTATGATTACTTTTCATGACTATTATTTGGCAAATGGAAACCCCTTCCTTACCGATTCAAAGGGTAATTTCGTCGGTTGGGCTGAAACGCTACCAGAAAATACCCCCTTAAAAGATGTTCCGGCGCCATTTAAAAGCGAATGCTGGAAAGAAGAATCCTTTTCACTTATAAAAATGTCAAGCCTTAATATATTCCCCTCAAATGATACGTTGCAGCGTTATGCCTCATTCTTTGGTGAAATTGACAATTCGACTGTAATTCCACATGATAATGTATATAAATGTATGGAAGAGGCTGAGGTTGATGAATTAGAGAGTCCAGATGAGATCCTTGATATTGTAAACGTGGTTGCAATTGGTGCAATAAGCAGAGAGAAAGGAGCTGATTTACTAGAAAGCCTCGCTTGTGCAGCTTTCAAGGCAGGTAATATGCCACTTAAATTTAGCGTAGTAGGATATACATACAAACGACTTAGATATGTTACCGAATACGGGCCATACGCTAATGAGGCTCTTCCATACATTCTTGGTAGGATTAGCGCAGAATATATTATATTTACGTCGAGATGTCCTGAGACCTATAGTTTTACATTATCCGCTGCCATATCTCAAAGAATGAAAATTATTGCGCCAAGGCTTGGTTCTTTCACAGAAAGATTAGAAGGGTACAATGATTCTTATTTATACGATGACTCGGCGTCTCCTCAGGTGATCCTAGATGGGATCATGAGCTTTATTAAAAGGACAAAAGAATCCAAGAGTAAAGCTTTCTTGCTCGCAAATAGATTTTACTATACAGACTATATAAAATATATAAGAGAGATGAATGTATCTCAGGCCGACACTCAGAGCTTGTTATCTCCTGCTGAAATTGCATCAATATTATTTCAAGAGCAGAGGGCTAACACTTCCGGTTTCAACCTGAGGGTTAGGTCTCTTATACTAACTCTATTATATCGAATTTACTCGAATCATTTTCTTGGCATTGCATTTCGGAGACTTCCGTTTTCTTTTATTAGGTCTGTCAAGGAAAGCATATTTCCTTGGCCTATTAGCCACGGCCATGATCATATGCACAATAATAAGTTTGGCTTACCAAAGCTTAAGCCCCCATTTTAGAAAATATTTCCAGGTACTGAAAATGCTGACTAATGTTAATTTAAAACTTGTATAGTTGCCTCTGCCCCACCCATGGGTAATGCATGCCACAGGCAGGTGAATACATCGTCCATACTCCTTCATTCTAAGTGTTATATCAGCATCCTCAAGATACAAAAAGAATCGTGGGTCAAATCCGTTTGCATTTACAAAAGCTTCTGACTTAAACAGCATGCAACAGCCACTTAGATAATTCGATTGGATAACTTCTGAGTAGTTAAATTCTCCCATTATGTACCAGTTGTCATACCTACGAAGCCATATCGGCTTAACTTTGGAGCCAATAAATCTACGACTTAATAGGGCTAGTACGGTAGGGCTATGTTTACATAATTTCTGTACGATGCCATCTTTGTCAATGATCGCTGGGGTGGCTAATGCGACATCTGGATTGTCTTGCATGGATTTAAGAAGCCGCTCGAACGTTCCAGGATCCCACGTTATGTCCGTATTTAATACAGAAACATATGGCGGCAAGAGACCTAATTTGAAGATTAAACTATTTGCGGCTGCTCCATACCCTATATTCTTAGTGTTTGTCGATATATAGTCGGCGTTTGCAAATAGTGACTCAACAGGCTCGCCATTCAAGTATTCGTTTACGACTATGGCATATCCAATATTATCAGATAGACTGGCCAAACAATTCATTAGATTGACGACTTCTGGCTGCGATGGGTGATACGCCACGAAGACAAGGAGCAAGTCTCTCCTACTTCTGGCCAAGCTATCATTGATTGATGTACTGTGTTTTGTCATGATCAACGGACATGCGGATAATCGAGTCACTATTGTTTATGGGAATTAGTATTAACAACTCACTGATCATAATCTAGATAATTTATTCGTGCTGATCATATTTTAGATGTTTGGAAGAAAAGGCAATTATACACTTGCAAAAGTTAGCGGTGCGATGAGCAGGGCGACTGGGTATCGGTCTAATAATTTAAAAAAATCAAATAGAGGCTCGTACCTGGATAGCCTCTGGCTAGTTTAAGGATATTAGAATAGCTAATAGTCCATAAATACTTTTGGATCACAAAGGCTGTGCTCAACACTAAGGATCTCAGCGGCTAATGAATATTTTGCAGCCTTATGTTGCAACTAGTGCTTAATTAGCTAAGGAGATCAAAGGCCGGCGAATATTAAATCAATGCGCGAAGTTACTCAACAATTCGCGTTATTCCTTTCAGATTGATAGACATGATAAATTCTCACGATGCATCTACTAGACCTGCTCCATAATCTGATCTGTCAGCAATAATTTAAACGGAAGTCTTCTGTTAACATTTCTTATCCCGTGAAACAAAAAACTTGTAGCAGGCAGATTAATAAATCTGAGGCTAATTATGGCTATGGCTGGGCATGAATCAGGTCGTTATTGAGATTGAATCTTCGACGTGCCTGATCACACCAGGCAAGATTCTCAAGATACCAGCGCACAGTAATCTTTAATCCTATTTCAAAGCTATGGCGTGGCCTCCAATCGAGCTCACTGGTGATGCGGCTTGCATCGATCGCATAACGTCTGTCATGGCCAAGGCGGTCCGTCACACGCGTAATCAAACGTGCATGGGGAGCACCCTCAGGACGCAACTGATCGACCAAAGAGCAAATCGCTTCCACCACATTGCGGTTGGTGCGCTCACTAACATCTCCATGATCGCCAGCCCCGCCAACGCAATAAGACTCGCCAAGCCGGCCACGGGTTGCCGCGAGCAATAGCGCATCTACATGGTCTTCCACGTAAAGCCAATCGCGCACATTGGAGCCATCTCCATAGAGGGGAATTGGCTCACCTCCGATCGCCTTGAGAATCACCACCGGTATGAGCTTTTCTGGGAACTGCCAAGGCCCAAAGTTATTGGAGCAATTGGTGACCACCACCGGCAGACCGTAGGTGTGGTGCCAGGCACGCACCAAATGATCGCTGGCCGCCTTGGTAGCGGAGTAGGGACTGCGGGGATCGTAAGGAGTGGATTCCGTAAAACGACCATTGGGCCCCAGAGAGCCAAAAACTTCATCTGTGCTGATGTGAAGAACGCGAAATAGCTGCTGGCGCTCAGCCGCTAGCTGCTGCCAATGGGTACGCACCGCCTGCAGCAGATTGAAGGTGCCAATCACATTGCTCTCCACGAAAGCTGCGGGACCAGCAATGGAACGATCCACATGGCTTTCGGCTGCCAAGTGGAGAACGAGATCCGGATCCGCGTGCTGCACCGCTTCAGCCGTGGCCAGCGCATCCGCCAGATCCACGCGCAGCAAATGGTGTCTTGGGTGGCTACCGATACTGGTGAGATCGCTGGCGTAGCCGCACTTATCAAGGTTGAACACTTGCGCGGGGCTATCCCGCAGGAGGCGACGGACAACCGCACCGCCTATGAAGCCGGCACCACCAGTCACCAGCACGCGCCGGCAGCGCTCAGGGATCACAACAGACATCAGAGTCACAGCATGTCCTCACCAGCGGAGGCTATGCGGAGCAGCACCTGCCGTAATGCCTGGCGCCAGTGGAGCGGCTCCAGCCCAAGGGCCACTCGACTGCCACGACAGTCGAGCAACGAATAAGACGGCCTGCGGGCCGGGGTTGGGTACTCAGCGGTGGTAAAGGGCTGCACCTGGGCTGCAGTGGAGAGCAAACCCAGCTCCACGCCCAAGTCGCCAATGGCCACGGCGAAGTCGTACCAGCTGGCGGCGCCGGCATCACTCCAGTGCAAAAGCCGCGGCAGCGAATCCCTGGTGCTTGGGTCGGCTGCACGGGCCAAGACCCTCCAACAGGCGGCCGCCAGAGTGTGTGTCGCTGTGGGACAACCCACCTGGTCCGCCACCACCCCTAGCTCTGGCTTCTCTCGGTGCAGCCTCAACATCCTGAGGCAGAAGTTGCGGCCCACTGGGCCGTAGACCCAGCTCGTGCGTAGCACCCGGCCACCGGGCAGCAGCAAGGCAGCTGTTTCCCCCTCAGCCTTGCTGGCGCCATACACCCCCAAAGGATTCACCCGCTGCTCTGGTCCGTAGGGCGTTCCCTGGCGGCCATTAAAGACAAAGTCGGTGCTGAGCTGCAGCAACTGGCCGCCGTAAGTCGCTAGAGCTTCGGCGAAGGCCGCTGGCGCACCGGCATTCACCGCCTGAGCTTGCTCCGGCTCCTGCTCAGCACGATCCACCGCCGTGTAGGCAGCGGCATTCAGCACCACATCGGGACGGTGCTCCAGCACCACAGAACGGCAAGCCTGGGCATCCGCCAGATCCAGGGCCAGCAGGCCCAACCCACCGGCGCGAGAGCTTGACATCAACGTGACCCCAGGCAAGCAGGTGGCACTCAAGGCTTGCCCGAGTTGACCGGTGGCGCCTGTCAGCAGCACCTTCATGGGAATAAGGCGCCGCTGGCCACGGTTTCAGCGAGGCCAGGTGCCTCAGCATCCTTGCTGGCCAGCTTTGGCGGGTGACCACCTAAAGCCTCCAGAGGCCAGGCGATCGCTATAACGGGATCGTCCCAGCGGAGGACACGCTCACAGGCGGGGGTCCAGAAATCAGTGGTCTTGTACAGCACTTCCGCTGATTTGGTGAGGCTCAAAAAGCCATGGGCAAAGCCAGGCGGTACCCAAAGCTGCTGCTGGTTCGTCGAACTGAGCACGGCGCCGCACCACTGGCCAAAGCTTGGGGAACTGAAGCGAAGATCAACCGCCACATCGAAAATCTGCCCTACAAGGCAGCGCACCAATTTGCCCTGGGCATGGGGGGCCAGTTGGTAGTGAAGCCCGCGCAACACCACCTGCCTGGAACGTGAGTGGTTGTCTTGCACAAAAGCCTTCGAGCACGGCTGCCCATCAGCCTCTAGGAGCGCATCAAACACCCTCTGATTCCAACTCTCGAAGAAAAATCCTCGCCCATCTGCGAACACTTTTGGGGTACACAGAAGCGGGCCCTGCAAAAGCTGGCCCTGGGAACTCTCTAACCGCTCAGCCTGCACTGTCAGCCTCTAACAACTGAAGCAGGTAGTTACCATAACCGCTCTTGCGTAGAGGATCAGCCAGCGCAATGAGCTCATCATCACTAATCCAGCCCTTACGCCAGGCCACCTCCTCAGGGCACCCCACCTTAAGGCCCTGTCGATGCTCGAGGGTTCGGATGTAGCTAGAAGCCTCATGGAGGGAGTCGTATGTGCCTGTGTCGAGCCAGGCCATTCCCCTGCCCATCAGCTCCACTCGCAGCAACCCTTCCTCAAGGTATTGACGATTGAGATCGGTGATTTCCAACTCACCCCGACCCGAGGGCACCACCCTCCGGGCACGCTCCACCACCGAAGCGTCATAGAAATAAAGACCGGTGACTGCATACCGGGATCGAGGTCTTGACGGTTTCTCCTCGATACTGAGCACCCTGCCGTCGGAGGCAAACTCAACAACCCCGTAACGCTCTGGATCCCGGACCGGATAGGCAAACACCGTTGCCCCCTCAGGACGTTGAACACCTGCAAGCAGCTGGGGAACCAGTTCGTGCCCGTGGAACAGGTTGTCGCCCAACACCAAAGCAACCGGTGCCCCCGCCAAAAACTCAGAACCGAGCAGAAAAGCATGGGCCAGGCCATCCGGGCTGGGTTGCACCACATAGCTGATCTGGAGACCCCAGGAACTGCCGTCGCCTAGTAGCCGCTCAAAGCAGGACTGATCTTCCGGAGTTGTAATCAAAAGGAACTCACGGATCCCCGCCAGCATCAAGGTGCTGAGCGGGTAGTAGACCATCGGCTTGTCATAGACAGGCAGCAATTGCTTGCTCACCCCACGTGTGATCGGATGCAACCGGGTGCCACTGCCACCGGCCAAGATGATGCCCTTGCGCTGTTGCAACACGACTTCCGGCTTGCTGGGAGAATGTTTGCATGGAAGCCGTTTGCCTCCTGATCCATGCCCCAGGGGCGCCAGGCCTGCGTTGGTTTGGCCTGGGGCCTGGACTCAGACCCACCAGGGGCCTGTGGAAACTGCAGCGGCTGCTGGATCATCACGCCTTCTGGGCCCAGGGGCGCTCTCTCCGAGAATTGCGCCAGATGCTGGCGGGCAGTGCGGCAGTGGTAAGCCTGTGGCATGGTCGGCGGCTCGTGGGCTTTGGCCGCGCCAGCAGCGACGGCATCTTTCGTGCCGTGCTCTGGGACGTGGTCATCCCCGTGGACTTTCAAGGCCAAGGGCTGGGACGTCGAATGGTGGAAGCCCTTCTGGAGAGCCAGGCCCTGCGAGCTTGTGAACGCGTGTATCTGATGACCAGCCAGAGTGCTGATTTTTATCGAAAACTAGGCTTTATTAGCTCAGATTCACAAACGCTTTTGCTATTCGATCGAACAAAACTTGTTGCCCACAACTTAAAAGTAAGACATCAACAACCGCCGGCGGTCGCCAATTGACCTCAATAGATAGCCTTCCGCAGGCAAAAAACGCACCTTGCAACTTCATGGCGACCATGGCCATCACGGACTCCTATTGAAAGCGCAAAACTCAAAGACGTGTTGTTAAGGGCTTAGATACATATGACATGACGCGGAAACAGCCCTAGGTGGGTAGTCCCACCAGGTTGTTCAGCTGACAAGGGGGTGTGAGGTCGTCATGGTCCGGGTGTCACCTCCGACCCACTGACCTCACAGCGCATGCATATCCACCCCAATGCCCGACTGACATCTGTCAGACAGGAACTGCTTGTGCGTCGACAGATTCAAGACGCTGAGCCCCTGGCTGATCTGGCGGCTCAGGCTTGGCTCAGCCTCCGCACGGCCTACAACTGGCTTGCTCGCTACCGCTCTGGCGGCCGCGCTGCCTTGGTGGATCGACGCAGCGGGCGCCGCACCCAGCGGCGGACGGTTGATCCACAGCAACTGCAGCAAGCCGTTGACCTGCGCCATCAGTGCTGCACCCTCAGACGCATCCCCAGGCTGCTAGCAGCACCGCTCTTCACCGTTGTGCGAACTCTTAAGGCCATGGGCCTGGGACGTCTCAAATATCTGCAGCCGCCTGTGCTGGTACGCCGATACCAGTGGGCCTGCACGATCTGGGCCAGGGCCTGAGCCGTGCGAATGTCGGCAATGTGATGCCGCTCAAGCCGCTGCGCCAGCTCCAGCTGGCCAAACAGATTGGGGGTGGTGTCGGGCTCCAGGCCAACGCCCGTCACCCGCGCCCCCAGCTCACTGAGCCACAGCGACAGCCAGCTGCCCTTGAAGCCGGTGTGCCCCGTGAGCAGCACGCGCCGGCCGGCCCAAAACTCGCCCATCGGGCCCACACCTTCCAGGGGGCCTGCCCCGAGACCCACAGTTCCTCAAGCCGCTGTCGGTGCCGCAGGGTGTCCATCGGCTGCCAGAAGCCTTTATGAAAGTAGGCGCTGAGCTGACCGCTGCGGGCCAGAGCGTTAAGCGGCTGCCCCTCCCAGGTGCAGCTATCGCCATCAATCAGCTCCAACACACTCGGCTCGAGCACGAAGTAGCCGCCGTTGATCCAACCGCCATCGCCATCAGGCTTTTCCTGGAAGTGGTGCACCTGATGGCCATCGAGCCCAAGGGCGCCGTAGCGGCCAGGCGGCTGCACAGCCGTGAGCGTGGCCTGCCGCCCCTGCTGGCGGTGGTGGGCCACTAGGGCGCCGATGTCGACATCGGCCACACCGTCGCCGTAGGTAAAGCAGAAGGTGTCGGCGAGGTACTCACGCACCCGCGCCAGGCGCCCGCCCGTGAGCGTGGCTTCACCCGTATCCACCAGGGTGACCTTCCACGGCTCAGCGTTCTGCTTGTGGATCTCCATTGGTTGAGATCCATGTGAAACGTCACATCACTGGTATGCAAAAAATAATTGGCAAAATATTCCTTGATGATGTAACCCTTATAGCCGCAGCTGATGATGAATTCGTTGATGCCGTAATGGCTGTAGGTCTTAAGGATGTGCCACAGCATTGGCTAGCCGCCCACCTCCACCATGGGCTTGGGCCGCAGATGGGTCTATTCGGATAAACGCGTACCAAGGCCACCAGCCAGAATGACTGCCTTCACAAATCCCCCTGATCGACCAGCAATCTACTAAAAATCCTCGAATTCAAGCCGCCACCTCCTGGGGCGGGTGTTGCTCCAGCACGTGCTTAAGATAGCGACCCGTGTGGGATGTGGGATGGGCAGCCACCTCCTCAGGGGTTCCCGTCACCACGATCTCGCCACCCTTATCGCCACCTTCCGGGCCCAGATCAATGATCCAGTCGGAACAGCGAATCACATCGAGATTGTGCTCGATCACTAGCACCGAGTTGCCCTTATCCACAAGGCGTTGGATCACATCCATCAGCTTGTGCACGTCGTAGAAGCTCAGACCCGTGGTGGGCTCGTCGATCAAATAGAGGGTCTTGCCGGTAGC
>Ga0194133_10006727_pt1 | contig 14035 bp, 12 predicted proteins | sample TA2KigOf40mmetaG_FD_155448 | JGI IMG/M metagenome (GOLD analysis project Ga0194133, IMG submission 155448) | Freshwater microbial communities from Lake Tanganyika, Tanzania - TA2015055 Kigoma Offshore 40m | ecosystem: Environmental > Aquatic > Freshwater > Lake | place: Tanzania: Lake...
TTTGGATTTAAATCCCAGTCAAACTAACACCGAGTAACATCGGTGTTTTTTATTCCCGTAGCTCAGAGGATAGAGCAACGGTTTTCTAAACCGTTGGTCGCTGGTTCGAATCCAGCCGGGAATGTTTCAATTTTCGAACAGATATCTGTTCAATACATCATTCCAAAATTAGGTGGAAAATTTGATCTTGAGGGGAGTGATCTACTATTTTGATTATTAAAAGTTAATCCAACAGGATTATTGAGAGTCAATCCGCTAGCATTTATAGACGAATCACTAACAAATGATGTGGTTGGAATATTTTGTTTATATAATCCTATTATATTCTGACCTATACTATTTAATACTGGCATATTAATAGTAGTATCACTACTTGAATTTGTATCACTTATGACAATATATTCTTTATTAGATTTTATTTGTATAGAATCTACTCTGAATTTTCTTTCTCCGAATTCCAATATAGAATTTACTTCAACACCACAATAACTAAAAGAATTTGTACCCGTAGGTAAAGAATTAGTAATGATAAAAGTATTTGAAGGATATTGTTTTATTTGACTTGATATTTTGGATATTGTAGGTATTGAGTCGAATTTATTTGCATCATAATAACCAGTTGGAATAGAAGAAGTGGTGGTGGCAATTACTACATCATTTAAAAATGTCTGAAATGCAAATGTTGCACCCAAATTAGAACTAAAATAGTTGTAAGTAGCATTTGATAAAGAAAATATCTGACCCTGTATAAAATTTTGTGGTTCTGCTAAAGAAAAAAAATCTCGTAGAATTTTTATGGGCTTTACATTGAATTCTGACGGTGGTTTTGAATAATCAAAATAAACAATTTTAGGAGATCCTGCCTCAACTGTTATATTTGGAGTTAAAATAACTCCTTCTGTTTCTGTACTTCCGTATACATAACCAGAACTTATTCCTATTCCAGTTATAGTTAATTGTTTTATTAATTCGTAATCTGTTTTATTGTATTGAACAGATTTGCTTGTTCTATTTTTATGCCTACTAACGTTGTTGTACAACATTTAGTTAATCTCATGATCCTATGGTGAGGGACTTGATAGTCCAGACGCTGCACATCAGTCCTCTCCTACCTGCTCTGTCACCTGCCACAGACAAGTCGCCTCGTCGAGCACCGCGTCGGCACTCGGCTTCGGCGGGATGAATGCGTCGCGCGACGCGTCGTAGGTGTATCCGATGCCGGCGTAGTTTTTGCGAAGTGCTTTGCCCTGGTCCGCGCTGGGTTGCCCCGTTGCGTTGTCGTAGTGGACACCGCCTCGCGTGTTGTACGAGGTTTGCACCCACGACACGGCGTCGGGGAGTGTATCGATGAACGACTGCTCGGCGACGATGACTCGGTCGATCTTGCCAGTGATTTGTACGTGTGCGAAGTGTGCCATAAGTTTTCCTTATAAGACCATAAAAGTGCCTGACGATGTGAAGGTGTGGATCGTGTAGCCGCCGCTTGTTGTGACCGTGCCACCCGTGGCGCGTTGTGTGCCGAGGTAACGCACAATGACAATGCCAGAGCCGCCGGATTTTCCTGTCGCAACTGAACTTCCGCCACCGCCACCGCCACCGCCTGTATTTACAGAACCAGCCGTGGAATCTGTTATCGAGGCCAATCCGCCATTCCCGCCGCCGCCTACGCCTCCCGTTCCAGCGGCAGTCCCTTGATTCGTGCCGCCACCGCCACCGCCCGCATAAGTCACGCTTGGGCCCGTTATGCTACTTGCCGTTCCTGCGCCGCCATTTCCTGCCACACCGCCCACGGCACTTACGCCAACTGCACCGGCTCCACCACCGCCGCCGCCTGCTCTTGCAACTGCGTCGGCTCCTGCTCCGCCGTTATTGCCTTGCGATGGACTTGTGGCAGGCGTGTTGCCATTTCCAGCACTCCCAGTTGCAGTATCGCCACCGCCACCGCCACCACAACCACCTGCGGCTCCTGCAGCGTTCACTCTGCTGCCACCGCCGCCACCACCAGAGGATGTGATGGTGTCAAACACCGAATCGTTACCATTTGATCCTACGACGCTGCTTGAAGCCGCTGCACCGCCACCTGCACCAACAGTCACGGTGTAAGACGTTCCGCCCGAAAGCGTGACCAAATTGCCGCCGACATTGCTGCGAAAGCCTCCTGCACCACCACCGCCTGCGCGATCTTTACCGCCACCACCACCACCTGCCACAACGAGGTACTCCACTGCGATCGGAAGTCCTCTGAACTCGTCCGCGACTGTGGCCCACCTCGCGTCGACAAGTGGTGTCTGCTCGGTGGACGCGATCGATACGACTGAAATATTTTGTTTATATAATCCTATAATATTCTGACCTATATTATTTAATACTGGCATATTAATAGTAGTATCCCTGCTTGGATTTGTATCACTTATGACGACATATTCTTTAGTATATTCTTTATTAAATTTTATTTGTATAGAATCTACTCTGAATTTTCTTTCTCCGAATTCCAATATAGAATTTACTTCAACACCACAATAACTAAAAGAATTTGTACCCATAGGCAAAGAATTTGTAATGATAAAAGTATTTGAAGGATATTGTTTTATTTGACTTGATATTTTGGATATTGTAGGTATTGAGTCGAATTTATTTGCACTATAATAGCCCGTTGGAATAGAAGAAGTCGTGGTGGCAACTACTACATCGTTTAAGAATGTTTGAAATGCAAATGTTGCGCCTAAATTAGAACTAGAATAGTTGTAAGTAGCATTTGATAAAGAAAATATATGACCCTGTATAAAATTTTGTGGTTCTGCTAATGAAAAGAAATCTCGTAGAATTTTTATGGGCTTTACATTGAATTCTGTTGGTTTTGAATAATCAAAATAAACAATTTTAGGAGATCCTGCCTCAACAGTTATATTTGGAGTTAAAATAACTCCTTCTGTTTCTGTACTTCCGTATACATAACCAGAACTTATTCCTATTCCAGTTATAGTTAATTGTTTTATTAATTCGTAATCTGTTTTATTGTATTGAACAGATTTGCTTGTTCTATTTTTATGCCTACTAACGTTGTTGTACAACATTTAGTTAATCTCATGATCCTATATAGAATATTTTTTGATTTTCTGATAATTCAGGAGCAAAACAAAATATTAAATTTGTACTGTTACAATCCAAGAATAATGACTCTCCTGGATCTAATGGATACGCACTTCCTGGATTAGACACAATAGACTGATTTCCGACAAAAATTGTTCTGGTATTTGTTGTTGGAGCCTTCAAATTAATTCCACTTTTGAATATTAATACGGATCCTGTGGTAAGTGCATATATTGTATTGTTTTGAAAGAACTTGACACCAGAATGTAATTGATTTTGTTTAGTTATTTCTATTACTTTAACATTTATTCCGTTAGTGGTAAGTTTATCATTGATTGCGGATACTGTTGCAGTATTTGTATTGATTGCATTCAACTGACCGGTTATTGCACCAGTTGTTCCTGTTGTTGCATTTATAATTTTTGCAAAATCTGTTGCAAACGTATTGCCTGTACTAATCATACTAACCGATACAGTATTTCCAACCGTAACCGGAGCGGACTGAAGAGGTCCTGTTAATCCGTGCCATCTGATCAGAACTGGAGAGTCAAATGTAGTTCCGCCCTGTACACGCAACGGACTACTTGTTGAATTTGTTACTCCAATCAATGCACTTAATTGAAGAGTTAGGCCAAATGCGGTATTGAGAACATTGACATTCAAAGCACCGCCAGTACCTCCAACAGGAGTCAGTGTAAGTCCTCCTGCCATATAATTCAAACTAGTAGGAATAAAAGATTGACCTGTTGGACCCCATACTCGCACACTGTCTTGTGTGAATCCTAACACAGAATTTAAGGACAGGCCTACAATAGTAGTTCTGGTATTAACATTATCTAAAGAATAAGAAAGATTTCTTCCACCGGTTATTGTGATCGCAGTTGCACCAGATACTCCAAATATTCCAATATTGTTTAGGACGGACACAGAAACAGGAGTCCCACCACTGATTCCTTCAACAGATCCTTTGATTAAAACATTACTTCCTGTTCCAGTTCCTCGGATCCATAATGCGTTATTCGAAGTATTTCCGACATTAAATGTCCCTGAACCGTAAACCGAACCGGTTATTCCTAGTAAAAATCCTGCACCTGAGTTGCCTATAAACGAACGAATATCCACTGGCATAGGATATTCTGTACTTACTCTATGAGAAACGTTCTCATTTCCCCATACCACTTTAGACAGGGGCAAATGAATGTCAGGCGATACTCCTGCAGTATTATAATCTGTTCCCAGAACAGCTGTACCTCCCTGTACTCCTATAATAATATTGTTATCGGTATCTGGTGTAGACATCGGTTGTAATGTACCTTTTCTTTCTAGTATATATATAATGCTTTACATACTTATTATTTCTGTTATAATCTGATCTATGCAATCTGTACCCGATAAAAATATAATATCAAAAGAGTCCTTTTCAAAAAAGATAGAAAAATATGTGGAACAATACAACTCCACATATATGGATGCCGTTATTAGTCTGTGTGAAAACTACGGTATAGATTATAATAATGTTAGTAAAATCCTAAACAGGCCTATTTTAGAACACATTAAAGAAGAAGGTAAAGAACAGAATCTTCTTCCCAGAATATTACTTAAAACTAAAAAATTACCCTTTTGAAGTACTTGACTTTACTAGTAATTGAGGTATACTACATACTAATAAGACCACAGGGAGTTCCTGTGAATAACATTAGTCCGAAGTAGTTCTTCGGGAAAGGAATTATATGAGTTTTAATGAGTTGAAAAAGAAGTCAAAAGTATCTAATTTAGAAGATCTAGTAAAGAAACTAGAAGATCAGAATAAAAAAGAATCTTATCGAGACGAGCGGTTCTGGAGACCAGAAATGGACAAGTCTGGAAACGGATTTGCAATTATTCGATTTCTACCAGAAGTTGCAGAAGAAGATCTTCCTTGGGTTAAGTATTACAATCATGCATTTAATGGACCAGGAGGATGGTACATCGAAAATTGTTTAACTAGCTTGGGTCAAAAAGATCCAGTAAGTGAGTTAAATACTCAATTGTGGAATTCTGGTGTTGAAAGTGATAAGAATATTGCCAGAGATCGTCGTCGTAAATTACATTATGTTTCGAATATTTTGATTGTTTCTGATCCTTCTAATCCACAGAACGAAGGAAAGGTATTTTTGTTTCGTTACGGATCAAAGATTTTCGAGAAGATTCAAGAAGCTATGAAACCAGAATTCAAAGACGAAGAAGCAATTAATCCATTCGATTTTTGGAAGGGAGCAAATTTCCGTCTCAAGATTCGAAAGGTAGCAGGTTATACAAATTACGATAAGTCTGAATTTGACGCACCCTCTCCACTGATGGGAGGAGACGATGCAAAACTAGAACAGTTATGGAAAACACAATATCCACTAAAAGAATTTATTGATTCCAAGAACTATAAAACATACGATGAATTGAAAGATCGAATGTTTCAAGTATTGGGTGGAGATATTCGTGCTGCTTCAACACATAACGGAACAATAGAAAATGTTTCATCAGAAGATTTTCAAGAAAAACGTTCGGCTCCAATTAAAAGTAAAAAACCAGTAGCAGAAGAAGATGTTTCTGAAACTACTGATGCACTAGACTATTTTAGTAAACTAGCAGACGATTAATTTATAAATATTTACAGTTTGTTAGACCAACCTCCCGAGTAGTCTGGGAGGTTGTTTTATATACGTCGAAAAGCTCTAGAAGCAAATAAATCGGATATCATAGAATTTATATTTCTAATATTTGAAAATTCTATAGGAAACGGTTCGTTTTTTGAATAGGTTATATCTGAATTTGGTGGTAATTCAGCAGATTCAATAGGAGGAATTTCTAAAAATATCTTTTTAAGATCTTCTATTAAATTTATTTTTTCATTTCGAGGAATAAATCCTCCATCTCCAAGTTTTATTTGTTGTGTGTTAAAATCTTTTGTTTTAACACTAGAATATTCTGGCGTTTCTATGCCCTGTTGACTTGCAATAACAACACTAGGGTCTGAAATTATACCTAAAGAATTTGATTTATTGTCTACGCTTGGATTGACTTTGATGCCGCGTGGTGTTGAACTGATTTGTTCTGGTTGTATTTCTCCGACTAGACCCAAATTGGTTTCTCCAGATTGACTGTAAGATATTAGCCCACCTTCACTATAGGCAGGTATTTGTTGAATCTTTTTTTGTATTTTAAAAACTTCATAAGATGATTCTGGATCAATTATAGAAGAAAAAAGTAAAGCATTTTTTATATCTTTTTTGGTTTTATTACTTGGTATAAAGTACCTAGGATTAGAAGATATGGGTTTGATTCTTCCAGATGTTTTTTTATTTAAATAATTTTCTATTTGTTTTATTGAAATAACTCTAGGTTCATTTGCAAATGATCGTATATCAGACTCTTGAGTATCGTTGGTGTTTACTATGGGTGATCGTATATCAGACTCTTGAGTATCGTTGGTGTTTACTATGGGTGATCGTATATCAGACTCTTGAGTATCGTTGGTGTTTACTATGGGTGATCGTATATCAGACTCTTGAGTATCGTTGGTGTTTACTATGGGTGATCGTATATCAGACTCTTGAGTATCGTTGGTGTTTACTATGGGTGATCGTATATCAGACTCTTGAGTATCGTTGGTGTTTACTATGGGTGATCGTATATCAGACTCTTGAGTATCGTTGGTGTTTACTATGGGTGATCGTATACTAGATTTTAGACTTTCTGATGCTCGTGAGTCTATTTTACTTAAATATGAGGTTTTAACTGGTTGATCCTGTTCGTTGTAATTTATTAAAATATTGTTAGGTTTTGAATATTTTTTAATATTTCTTAAAGTTTTTTGACTAATTTCTTTAGTATGATTTTCTTGTATCAAGTCTTCTTCTAAATTTCGAATATCAGTTTCTTGTTGTTGTCCGTATTCTACTATATAATCGTTTTTGATTTCTAATATATTATCCATATTTAATAAATTTATCATCAAGTTATTTAAAAATGGTATATAATTATTTTTCATTATCTAAAATTTCTTTTCATGTTTTGTTCTTCTACATAAGATTTCAATAAATCCAAATATATATTTCTTTCCCATACAATCATATTTTCGATATCATTCAGAGAACAGCGATGTTCATGCATCATTAAAAATTGAAGTTTTAAATTACTTGAAAGCCTCATGTGACTGAGGCTTAGACGAAAAAATCGTCTAATCCTCGCAAAGTAATAGATCTTTCTTTACCATCTGATGTTTTATATGAAACTATTTTTTCAATTTTTGACATGTTGGTCAAATAATTTTCTATTAACCTAAATTGAGATTTTGTAAGATTATCGATAAATTCTTCAAGATCTGATGTGGATAAATCTTTACAATTTATCATTTCTGTTTTAGTGTTTATAGTTTCAATACAATACAGTGCTATTTTGTACAACTCTTTTTGTTCTATTATAGAAATATTATTATTTAATAACAAACCAACAGTAGGTTCTTTCATTATAACTGATAATTCTGAATCTAACTCTATAGTGTTTGATTTATTTTTTGACTCGATTACTTGTATTTCTTCCAAATTAATATTAATTTTAAATTCTTCTTTGGTTTCTGGACATATTATAATGGGTTCAACCACGGAATCTATTGATTTTATTCGTAATTGAATAAACAGATATTGCATATCGGTCAGTGTCAAATCATTAACACACATTTCAAAACACGACTCAAGTACTTCTTTAATACAATTTAATTTTTCTTTAAGAGATCCAAATTCTTGAATTGTTAATAATTTTTTTTCTTCTTTAACCAAAAGTGGTCTGAAATATACAACAATTCCAGTTGAAGGGATTTTGGTTTCAAATTTTGGATAGTGATTGGTTAATATATTAGATAGTTTCATATTATTTATTTGCTATAAAATTTACTTGAAAAGTTATGAATCCGTCTTCTCCTAACGAACTAAAAGTTGCATTAACAACACTGACTGGCCAACATTCATTAATTTTTAAATCGTTTGGGTTCATTCCGTTTTCGTCCAACATTCGAATTTTTACTGACATGGGTAGAATAGGGCTATAAGTTATTGATGAACTGCCGAATTGATGGCCATCAAATCCTCCTATTGTTCCTATTATAGTTAAAAATTTGTTATAAATGTTTTCACTTTCTGTTCTATTCATCTCAAACATCATTGAAATTTTTCTAGGATTAAAAAATCCAGCAGGAATATGACGTAAAATATTACCATAACTTTGACTTGTATTTGCATTTTCTATAGAATTGCTGTCTATTTTTATTTTTTGAGGATAATAAATTTTATTATGTAATCCTACTTCAGTATACAATCCTCCATCAAAATAGACACAATACGCGTATTGTCTTTGAAAATCTTTAAATTGATTTCGAAAACTGGTGTAATTTTTACTGCCGTCGTATTTCATTTAAATAACTCTTTTTCTGTCAACAATTTAAATATCCAACCGTGTTCCTTACAATACTGTTTAGCAGATTCCCATTTGGCCAAATTAACCGAATAAACTATAGATTCTTTAAGTGATATTTTTTTATTCTTTTTTTCAGTTTGTCTGTACGGTTTTATTTCTATTATTGATATTTGTTTTTTATTTTGTTTGTCTGTATACTCGACTATGAAATCTGGAATATAATTATGATATTTGTTATCTACAGGAGAATAATAAGGAATTTGTAAAAGTTCAAATCCCCAGCGAATCACATTAGGAGAGTTGTCTAGATATTTGCAAAATTTTCTTTCCCATAAGGATCTGCAGAGTATAGAATCGAAATCTCCTATGTATTTTGATTTATTGGTTGGGATATACTTGTTTTTATAGGCCATTTCTTAATATATATATTAAAAATGCCAAGTTTTCCACTAACATCTAACAGTGACATAGTAATGAGTTGGTTTAGTTTAACAGATGGTATAACATGGTATAGCATACCATTCCCTAAAAGCACATCAATGATTCACAGTAATCATTATTTGGAAGATTTAACAGAAAAAATGCAACATATGCTTGACACTACTCCTCAAGGTGGAGTACCAACCCCATCACCCCATGCGACAAATGCGCTTGGTTATAGAGGCGGAGAGGCTGAGATGTTTTTAGATCAAATGCAACGTGGGATACAACAAGACCATTATAGCAGACTTGGTATCGGAAGTGTATACCAAAGTCCAGATTTAACTGATTTGGTTTTTTATAAATCACACAAAAGAACAATAAATGTACAAGCCAGATTAGTGTGTGCATCTATACTGCAAAGTAACTTTTGTAGCGAATTAGCTAATTTTTTACAATTGGCCAGTTTACCAACTGGTTTTACTACACCTCCAAAACTTTTCAATATTATCGCAAGTACAGGACAATTCCCTCAAACTATACATAACAATGCATTTTTTCCGCAAATGACGGAATGTGTATTGGCGGAATTGAAAATTACTACATTAGGTCATAATAGTATGCATACCTCTCATGTAGCTGGAACACATCCTCTTCAATATCATATTGGCATGATTTTTCGTGAAAGATCCGCAGTTTATAATAAAAATGGTAAGATTGGAACTAGATTTGCGTAATAATCCTATTACGAATCGGGGTCCGTCACTGGTGACATGGCGAGGGACAGACAGATTCCGGCGGGCCCGCGCTCAGTTTCGACAGGACAACAAGACGCCTAAAGGAGGATCATGAGATACTTTTCATATTTTCCTAAAATAGATTACTTGTTTCAAGGAAAAGAATACGAGATGATTGATATATTTCGTACAAATTATATAACTTTGGAACAAGATTTAAAAACAGAACAATTAATAAACGATCAGTTTTCTATCGAAAATACAGCAAGATCTATTTTTGACGATTCTAATGGTCATTGGATTATTTCTACGATTAACGATATCAATTCAAAATCAGAAATTCCACAGTTTATAGACGATACCATAACAGAGACTGTAGACAGATATAAAAGAAAAAAATCTTATTTCTTTAAAGAAATTTTATCAGTTAATTCTGGAAATTTTATAATAAAGGCAGAAGATTTTGAAACTTTTTCTATTACCGGCGGAGATCCGTATGCTGTAGTATACGAGTATAATCCAACTTTAAGAAATATTACTGTAATAGAAAATGAAACAACTTTTGCAAAACACGATACTTTAATTTTTTTAAAACTAAATGAACAAAAGACTGGATTTGACATAGTCTCTCCATCTCAAGGAGTATCTTTAGAAAAAATAGAACCGTGGACCAATACTCCTATTCGATTCATTAAAAACAATATTGATCAAAATCCTTATACTAATGTTAGCGGATCTGGAATAACTGCATTTAGCCCTAATTCTACGGGAATCACATTCGCAAAAACTTTACTGTATTCGTATATGATCGATGGAATAAGTCATAGTTCGTATAGTATACAAAATGTAATATCTAAATTAAAAACTAAAGATAATATCTATATAACACTACCAAATAAAAATATACTAAATTCTGTATTAGAAGGAACACAAACTGCATTCAATATTGAAAAAAGTTCTAGAGTTTGGAATATAAATATAGGACAAGATTATTCTAATATTTCATTATAATCATGAGCAATTTAATAATACCACTTTTATCTGTGAGCATCAATGGAGAAACAGTTTATCCCAGACTGAGTGAAATTCCTGGTCAACCGTATTTTTTAAGAAATCTAAGCATATCTGAAAGTATTTTTAATCCGGTAGTATCTGGTAATCTTATTGTAATGGACCTATACGGAACTATGTTGAATTACGATTTCATAAATAAAGATCTTGTTATACAATTCCGATTAAATAATGCATCTCCTGTTAAGAAATTTGAAGGAATTATTACAGATTTTCAAGTTTTAACAGATGATGCAATCATAAATCAAATTCCAATGAATGATTTGATGAAATACAGATCTATTTCTATAACTTTTATGAATAAAAAACTCTATAAGGCAAATTATGAGCCTGTGTCATTTGTGTCTAATATAGAGAACATACCTTCCACGCCCGGACCATCAGAGCCTTCCTGGTTGACATCATAAATTATAAGAAACTTTAAATTATGTCTGAAACAACAAATGATTTAGTAGGTTGGATTGCTAAAACTCCTGGATCTCAGCCCATGAGTTTAATTCATTTCTTGTTTGATAAATTTAATTTTACATACAACGTTAGTGATATAGAATCTACCGGCAATGGAATGTGGTTTAAAGCAAAGATTAAAGAACTTCCAGGTGGACACTATAAAAAACAAGATCGTTTGTTGTCTCTTTTGGGAATGATGGCAAATAATGCCATATCTGAGTCCAAACAAAGAGCCAGTTTTTTGCTTTGGTCTGATATTAGAGGACAATGGTATTTTAAAACTGTTCAAACGCTAATAAATCAAAATAAATCAGCACCTATACGATTGTTTTTATCTCAAGATGAAACTACACAAGATTTTACTAATAAAATTTTAAGTGTAGTCGATGATTCCTTACCAACAAATATTGCTGAAAGAGAAAGCAAAATATTTGCTTCTAATTATTTGCGAATAGATCCAGATTATACAAATAAATATATAGATTTTAATGACTCAAATCAAGGATTAACTCAAAATAGAGTATCCTATTCCATAACAAAAGATACTCAACGAATTAATATTAAACCTCATTATGTTAATTACGAAGAAATTTTAAAGACTTCTGTAAATGAAACAAATACATTTGACTTTGGTTATTTTGATTTAGAGTCGTATAATCTACCCAATCCTGTTTGGTGGGAGCATTTAGGATACGGCAAAGACATTAAAAATAACATATCATGGAAACCACAATACGATATAACTTCTATCAGTTTTCCGTTGTTTCATAAGATACACACTAAAATTACACTACCACTTGTTCAAAAAAGATTACAATTTAATCGTTTACGTAATATTAAAAGAAAATGGGAGGCCTATAGATGTACTGTATGTTGCATGGATCAACCTATAGGTTCTAGTGCAGATACCATATTATTTCAAAATCTTGCCACCCAGACTCCTATCATCGTAAACGGAGTTTCGTATGATGTTAAAAAACTATTAGGAGAAAACGGATTATTTCTTAATAAACCACGTGAACATGACTATTTAGATATAGGATCTTCTGTTGGTCCGTATCAAGTAGTGGCAGCAGGTGCAGTAACAGATGGAATCAATTACGATGCAGAACGACTGGACTGGCAAAACGGATTAACTTTTGCGATAGACTTATCTAATCCTCCGTACGATGAAACCATATCCGAGTTTTATCATTTGAATCCAAACTTCCAGGATACTTCATACTATAGGGAAGTTATACAAAAGGGACTACAGAAATATACTGACAAGATTGCAGAAAATGACGCTAGAATTGGAATAATTCGGGAGTTTGGATTGAAAATAGATTCATGGATAACAGCGGCTGTCGAATTTATTGGTGGATATCTGGTTCCTTGTTCTCATTGCATAGAATTCCAAGATAAAAATAATTCTGTAATGGATATCAACAATTACTGGACATGGTACAGGCACATGTCTAATGAATATATACCTGATTACAGAGCTCAGGAAATAGGAAGTCCAACTTATCCGTGCGGATATCGACCAGAATTTGGAGGACCGGATATTCCTGTATGGTCTGGTATTATGTCCGGAGGAGCGGCCGGGACCCAGCCCGTTTTAGAATCCACAGATCCAGGTTTAACAGGACCCGTACTAGAAATAGAAGGAATAGGTAAAGTTCCGTATTTTAGAATTCCTCAGTATACTTGTCTTCGTACAATAAATTTTAATCATGAATGGTCTAGTTCTCAACCAAATAAAATAGACGAAAATTATAAACAAATTTATGAAGAATTAGTTCCCGATCTTCCTAGAAATTACGGACCAGTACATGGAGAAGAAGACGATATGGTCGTAGGTCCGTCTTGGATAAAAGAAATATACGAAAATAAATTTATGCGAGGAAAGGACGCCGGACTTGCATTCCAAGGAATGGAATGGAGAATGAAAGAAAAATGTATTGGTCGGGCATGTTATAACGAATACGCGTTTAATCCTAATGTGTTATACGCACTGAAACAAATTGCCATTAGACAATTGAACATACTTCATGTTGAAAATCTTTTGTTAGGTAAGGTTAAAGCAGAAATAGAATCAGGACAATCAGGACAATTAGGACTTAAGGAAAAACTCAAAATAGCATACGACAAATGGCAGAGCAGAAAGGCATTTTTTTACTCGAAACAACCCGGAACCAGTATTTTCCGTGGTTCCGAAGCAGACGGATTCCGAGGAACTACTCTGACTCAACCTATTTCTTTACAAGGAATTAAACGAGTAACAAGAAAACCTATCAGAGGTAGTAGATACGAAATTCTGGCCAAAGCAAAAGGAATTACAGGCGCCAGTATGGGCCAGTGGTTATACAATATCTGGTTCGATAACGAAAATCCTCAAACGTATTCTAGTAATACTGCAAATCCGTATTATAAACAAGGATATCGACAGAACTGGTTGTATTTTGATCGAAAACAGTTTAGACAAACACAAAAACAATCAAAGATCCAGTATTACACTAACCAAAATACTGGAGATCGAGACACAAAGTTTCTGATCAAATCTAAAACATATGAAACTAGTTTTTACGGAGTAACCGGAGACGGTCTAATTGTAGAAACCGATCCCAGAATAAATCAGTTAGAATCTTATACAGTATTTAATATTGATCAATCGAAACGACCTCCAAATCTTAAACGAGAAGAAATTGCATCCTATGTTCGAATAGAATTTACTACACCTATCGGTCTAGACAGAATTCAAGATTTTCCTAACGGATTTGTAAGAGACATGGGATCCGAATATTTCTTGCCCTATATTGTTTCTCTGACTCCTGGTCCTT
>Ga0194133_10006728_pt1 | contig 14035 bp, 7 predicted proteins | sample TA2KigOf40mmetaG_FD_155448 | JGI IMG/M metagenome (GOLD analysis project Ga0194133, IMG submission 155448) | Freshwater microbial communities from Lake Tanganyika, Tanzania - TA2015055 Kigoma Offshore 40m | ecosystem: Environmental > Aquatic > Freshwater > Lake | place: Tanzania: Lake Tanganyika...
GCCTTCCTATGTGAGTGAGGGTGAGAGCAGAGTGGGTGGGCATTCACGTCTTAACATGTGGTTAAAAATCTCACTGTCAACAAAAGACATTCCACTCACCTTTCAAAACAGTTTTCAACAAGTCCACCCTTACACACAAAAATGGTTATTGGACCTCCAATTATATTTTTTTCAAGTGATAATTGGTTTAGGAACTCTTGTATTTTTCACAGTGTGTATAGGTCTTCTTTTTTTGCTGTGTGTTTCATCAGATTGCACAGCCACAGTTTCTCACCCAGTCAATTTGCAATTGTCAGTGTGTGAGGTTTTCTACCTTAATTTTCAATTGATCCTTTACTTTTTTTGAGTGGCAAAATGTGATTAAATATGTGAAATAATACAACAAATGTTTGCAATATGAATTGTGTAAAATTAGAAAAAAGTAATGTCAGGTAACCTGAATTTTCAGCCTTTGCCAGAAACCCTGATTTATAACAAAAAGTATCATATTTGTTTAAGAATAAAGGTTGTTATTTGCAAATTGTGGGTGGCTTAATAAATAAAAACTAGAGAAGCTTAAGTGAAAATACATCATTTCTTTAACTTTAAAAGACTTACTTTTTTTAAGAAAAAAAGAATGTGCTTATTTCCTTGAGAAAAAGGAAAAGATAAAATTGACTTGTAAACAAAGTCATTTTTAGCAATTCTATAACTTTAAGGCAGATCATATTTTAATTTATTTATACTATTTGAATAGCAATCAAAAGGATATAAATATAAGGAAAATTACAAATCCTCACTGAAGCCATGATAGTCATGGATATTTAAGTAACAACGAACAAAGAATTTTTCAAGCCTCATAATCTAGGAGATTCATCCTGGCTCGAATCAGATTTGAAATTTCTCGTGATTTTAGACTTTAAAAGTTTTTTTAAAGACTTACAAAAGGTTGAATGATTTGGTAGAAAAGATCTTTTGAATCTTTAAAACTTTCTATTCATGTCATTGCTTCAATGAAACTGAGTAAAGGATGACTTTAATTTTACTTTGTTTTCAAGTAAAAGACATTATATCATTAAAAGAATTGCACAATGCATATAGTTCTTGAAGCAAGTTTTTGGATGGAATGTTTGCTACCACTTGATAACTTTGAGGGTTTAGGTGTCTATCAAAATATTTGTGTTACAATGAGTTTTCCATTTTCCATTAATTCGATTGAATCAACTGTGATGCAAGATACAGAAATGATAGTTTCTTTTAACAATGAGTGAAGAAACATAATGTGTTTATCTATAAGAGCTGAGGCCTGGGAAGTCTGGGGCTCAATCCCTCGCCTGGGCAAATCTATAACCCATATAATTGCCTCATTCAGGAACGATTGTTCTCCAGAAATTTTCTTTCACTCATTAATTCACATCTGTATATATAAACAAGAGACTGTTTGTACCTATGTCCTTCTTTCAAGCGCAAACTACTTGACCAATCTCCACCAAATTTTGTACAGACCTCAACAACAAACCAACTAAGGGGAGGTTCTTAACACAAGTATGACCCCACTAACCCGACTCCCCGACCCTTGGGTACACCAAACTCCAAAACCTAAACAGATCACGGAGAAAAAACTTTGTGTAACATAAAAGGTTGGGATGAGTGCCCCTTAAAATTTTTTTTGTTCCGGGCAGCGTTGGGCCCCAGATGGCTAGTTTATTAATAACTGAGTTTCACATACGACTTTGAAATAAGCCTAAAGTCAACATTATTCTCCTTCACTTGATTCAGTGTTATTTATTTGTAACAATTGAAATTTTTAAAGATGATTTTTTTCAAACTTTTCCCAAACTCAGGAAAAGATATAATATGATGTTCTGAAACATTTCTCGAACAAAAAAAAACATGGCTGAAATTATTTGTTGGTGTTTTTAATTGGCTTTTTAACATGATTTTATCTTCATGAATAACATTAGGGTTAGTCAAAAAGTTATTATATTGTAAGGTTTGGAGTACTCAGTGGCTGAGTTGATAGAAAAAAGCTTAAAAATTCATAAGTTTTGAGATTTCTATTTCTATTTATTATGACTCATACATTTTACATGAGTAAAATTTGTAAAACTTAATCTTAATTCAAAATAGTACAACTAAATCATGTTACAAAAAGTTGTTTGCACGTCTAAGTAAAGAGTATCAGGATTAAAAATAAAAATTAGATTTACCATTTTTTTTGAAAGAAAATTCTAATTTAGATGAGATGCAGTCTGATTTCACCATTATGAAATCAGAGTTGCAGAGTTTCTTTTGGTACCAAATGCAATTTAAGGAAGGAAACTCATTCGAAATAAGGCTGTAATTGGGGTTACAAAATTAGTTGGTTCTGAGGATTGCAGAGATTGGGATGAAAATGTTTTGATAGTATTTGACATGATGTGATAGTGAATGAATGAATGAGTGACTGACTGACTGAATGTATCATCTTTGTTTGAGCAAAAACTTTTTTAGTTTCCACATGAACTCATCCACTCAATCTCCATTCAAGAAAAGTCGTGGCTGATTTTTAGCTCTCAGCAAATCTTTATTTTTACCTAAAACAGATCCTTCTTCTCCAAACGCCAAGGCTCTGCCTTGGGGGAAATGTCTCCTCCTCTCTCTCAAAAAAATAAAGTTACCAATTCGTGCATCCATCCAGCCAGGCGGAATTTTGTCCAAGTCTGGAAATAAAATCCTTCATTCGCTCAATTAGGTATTGCAAAAGCAAATCTTACAAAAAAGAATTGGTGGAATAAGATAGTGGCTTAGAATAAAGGTCGCTGAAGAGGAATACAAAATGCTTCACTTTATATTTAAAAAAGTCTTTTTGGTGCAAGACTATATTTGCTGGGGTTGCAACAGCATTTGCATTAAGAAATCAAACTGAGAATATATGGTTTGGTAGTTTGATCCATGGCTTTGGCAGTAATTTCTCATATTGGACTTCTCTGAGAAGTTGAATAGGGCTCTAAAACAAAAAAAAATTACTTGAGTCCAATTTAAAAAAAATTCCAAAGACTAACACTGTATGTATCAGGATGTTAAAAAAATGATTGGTTTTTCCTGAAAAATCTATAAGATTTCAGGTTTCAATCTATCAAACTTTGATCATGCAGTAATTTAGCCAGATTTGATGTTGGTTTTGTCCAAAACATCATAATTGCTTTGAAACAAAAATGTATTTCACTAATTCAAATCACATGTAATTGTATTTGTGCATTTGCAGTTGTCTTTCCAACTCATTTTTTAAAATCAAACCAAAACAATGAACTTTTCAGGGTTGTGACACAAGTTGAAGCAACTCAGAACAAAGCATTTGGCATATTGTATTGTCTAAGGCTGATTTGAACCTCTTGATTTCTTTGCTGGAAAAACACAAAATTTTCTCCCTGCAAAAATTTGGTAGCCTTTAGGGCTGAAATAGGTTTTGAAGAATCGTGATTGGACAGAATCCCTGATGATATTTACATTCTTTCAACAGTAGACCTTCAAAAAAATATCTTTTTCTTCTGCTTCTGTTGTGATTTTTCAAATTTTCTGTAGGTATGAGTATGAAAAAAATTGTCTCAAATGAGAATTTGTGAGGGAATGGAATGTTAAATAAAAGAGGCAAAATGTAAAAGTGCTGTTTGTTTTGAAGAAGAAAATAGCAACAAAAATGATTATTTTTGAAGAGAAGCACTTTGATTGTCACTCTTAAAGTAATGACTGACAAACACTTTCTATTTAATCATGATGACGAAAGTAAACAATCAAGTTTGAATTGCAACTAGTTTAAAATATTGATTGATTGAACACACTCCAAATTTTGAAATACTAACAAACAAATGTTTGATTTAAAGAGGTAAGTTCAAAACATAATAGCTCAATTGCAAAATTCCAATACTAGAAAATTTTAAATCGAATTTCATGACTCTACATTTTGTGATATATCTACTTTGGCAAGGCTACTTTTTTACACATCAAATACAATCTTCACCATGTTAAATGCAATTTGAATGTATTGGTGGAAAATGATGATTCCCTGAGATATTTACTCTTTTATAAAAAAAAATGGCAACAAAGAACTATTACCAAAACCGTAAGGTCTGATTTAAAGAAAATTAAATACATAGAAGCCTTGAAATAAAATTTTTGTTAATCTTGAAGTTTAAAAATATATTATAGTGAATCCACTTTTACTGTAACTTTTAATTTTTCCTTTCATTTCTAATGTAGAAATTAATCATAGTGTTTCCTTTAAAATACTTTCCTTAAAGGAAAACTTATTTTCCTGTTTGCCCTTAACGATCAGAGGTACAAACAATATGTAGCATAGGAAACCCCCTTTTTTGATTATACGTACCTATCAAAATATTGACCGTTTCCCTCCAATTAGTGTATAGGTAAACGGCCGATGCATTCTTCCCTTTTTTTTATGTTGATCTGACTATAGATCCTCTTGATCCACATCAAACCTATTTAAACTGACTTGTTCATTAAATAAACATAGCAGGTCTTATTTCTTGAAGCTTCATCCCGTCAACAGGATTTTTTAAATCTTTTTAAGTACGCCTTGCAAATTTTCTTTTCATTAAAGGCACACTTCTTTTGGCTGGGAATTTCTTAGTGTTTTTTTTTGGCAACCTGGGGTCAGTCAAAGGTTGCCTGGACCCTCAGATTCCCCCTTTACCATAATATTGTAAAAGTATATATATTTGCTTCCAAAAGAAGATAAATGTAATAAGCCTCAGAGAACCATCATTTATCAAGAATATCTAAAAAAGGTATTTTTAATCAAGTGATCTGTACATGAATTTTTCTTGATGAAGTTAACTATATTGTATAAATTGGTTAGTTAGGGCGAATTCAGGTTTAAAATATTTGTTCTTTCTCCCAGTTCTTGGTATTATGCTGATGACCATAAAGCCATTTTGCTCCAATTTTTAAAAGAACTTTGGTATTATTAAAAAGTTTGTGAAGAGCTAATAATTGTTGATGGTTTGTTTTATTGAAGAGTAGGAGTATTACCAACCCTTAATTAGTTCCCCATTTTAATCTGTGATGGACCGATGAAATAAAGTTTGTCATTGAGAATGCTATCACTATCTATCACTGCACATTTCATCTCTAATTATAAATTCAAATCCCACTTGAAAGGAAAAATTTCCCATCACAAGTTGGAGATTTTCCACTGATATTTTATTCGTTTCTGATGAAGAAGGGAGGAAAAGACGTGTGTTTGTGGCAGGCTCCTAGTTGACTTAACAAAGTTTTGCTGCTCTAATTTCAAAAAAAACTTTTTGATTATTTGTTGTTTTTATGAAAGAAGTGAAGATAGGGGTTTCTAGGTTAGAGAGAAGAGTTCTGCTTAATCTTTCATCATCTACCAATGCAGGACTTTTGAATTACAAAAAGGGTAAATTAATTTATTCTGGTGAATTTTTGAATAATCAAAACTAAGTGGGCCAAATTTCTTTTCTGAGGTAGAGGACTCTTTTAGTTAAGAAAAGTTGAATCCAGATGCCATGTTAAAGTACGTAAAAAGAATTAGATCTTGGAATCTTTTATTGATTCATCCTAGATTTTAAGGAAAATTTTAAAAAATGTCTTCAAAAAGAGCACAAGGTGACTCACATTATACTTTTAGGTAGAGATTATGTTCATAACAAAAAAGATTAAGAAAAGGAAAAGCTTTTTTCTGTCTTAAACATTTAGTTTCTTTTCAGTTTTAAGACTTTTTTCCAATTCATTTTAACTTAAAGGTTTCTTCAAATTTCATTTAATTATTTATATGTCTTTAAATTGAATCTCAATCAAATTAATAATTTTACTTCAAAATAAAAGTTCAAAGAATATAGTTTGCAACGTTCTACAATAGGGTAGAATGGGATTTTATGTTTGGGTGCTCAATCCTGAGACATGCCATCAAATTTTATCTCAGGATGGTTGTAAAAAAATGAAAAGGGCCATCAGGCTTCTAAAGAAATGCTCACTTGCAAGGTTTTTGACATGGCCTATGATTTGGCCTAATCAGACTTAGGCTTTCCAAAAGAAAGAAAAAGAAAGTGACTTTGATGTAGTGATGGGGGGGGAGCTGGGTCAAAATTTTTTGACCCGGGTCGGGTCAGCTATTTATGGTTTGAGTTTGTATTTGGAAAATTTCCCCTAAAAATGTCAAATTTTTAAATTTTTGCCCTTCGGGTCAAAAAAAAATCTCTTCAGGTCGGGTTGGAAAGTACCCGGGTCGGAGGCGGGTCAGCCTCTTATTTACTGCGGGTCAAAAGTAAGCTCGGGTCGGGTCAGGGCCCATCTCTACTTTGATGGTATGTTGATGATTGGTCAAAACTTTAACAAACCTATAAGCACCTCTGCCATTACCATTAATTTGATTTTATAGAGAATGATTGGGCAGATTGGGATTGGTACATTAAGTTTAATTTAAATCTAAAAATTTGTTGTATTTTTTAAAACTTGACAACTCATAAGTTTAAGTAAAAAAATCAGGGTTCAATCTTATTGGGAAATTTTAAGATCCTTTTTGGTCTACAATATTAAGAAAAGGTGGGTTTTTTATTGCTTGTGCAATTTAAATTACATTCTTTGAAAGTTTAACTTTATGAATTCAAAATTTTATGTGTTCTGGATTTCAATGATCTGTGTAATATTTCGGAAAAGGCCAAAGAAGTCATTAATTTTTATTTTTGTTGACCCTTCAGTAAAAGTAAAATTTATCAAAATATTCATCTCTGCTCCAGAATTAATATTTCAAACATTTCGAGGGAATTGAAATTACAGATATAAAAGTTTACATTGATCTTCATACCTATCATTTTCATGAAAAAAATAACATCTGGGTTTCGTATGATCCATCAGGCTACAAAAATTTCCGTTTCAAGATGATTTTCCATAAACCTGGCAATGAGCAAAACATTGAAAATTCAGGTTATAACTTAAACGTAAACATCAATAGGAAGCTGTCAACTTCAACTGTTCCAAATTGCCTCCTGTAAAAGACATTTCCAGATGCAAATGGAAAAAATTCCTTTTTGCATATGCCTCAAGAAATTCCAACTGCAATTGTAACTTTGTGATTTTTCATTCAGAATTTAACTTAACTTTACTTCTGACAACACTTTTGTTTGTGTAATTTGGTGCAGAATAGTGTTTGCTGCTTACTTTGCAACAAAATGTATTTATGAAGAAGTCTGGAACAATGACACCAGGCCTCCTAAGACCTGGGGGCTCAAAGCAAAAGGCAAGAACAACATGCTATGAGGATGCAAGACACCAATCTTGGCTACCCTGGCAATCTGATGATCAGGTTCAAGTTACAAGATCTTCATTGAAAAGCCATCAGTCAGAGAGAAGAAAATCACATACTTTGAGCAATTGGACAAATAATTTGCCTGGGAAGGCATTGTTGCTTGACCAACTTGCAAAACTGAAGAAAAAGACTGCAAGCCAAAGTTCAAGCAAAACTTTATTTACTGGACCTCAGGGGTCCAATCCCCAGTCAACAGATGATGACTCACCAATGATTGTAGTTTGTGACTTTTGCACTCAGTCCACAGAGGGCCATGAAGCATCAAAGGCAAGCACTAAATAATGTCACTCATAATTGAACTTATCTTTTCTCTATGGAAGAATGTTTGTCTGGGTATCTCAAATAATAAAATTCAAGAATTGCTTGATTCTGGTGAAAATTTATAACTTTATGTCAATGAGTACAAAATTAATGTAAAAAAAATTTTTAGCTCTTAGAAAAATATCTAAGCAAATACCACATTATAATTAAAGGAAAAACTTGAATAGAGACTGCAAAGTCACTTTTTCTAATAAAAACATCAGAATTTTTATGTCAAAAATACTTATTTAATAAAAATTGAGAGAGAAAAAATTAAAGTGCTTAAAAGTATTTTTTATGTTAGATGAAGTGATGAAATAAGAATGAAACACAAGGGAGTGTCTATTTTACATAACTTATTTGATTATGTTCATTGGGTGACCAAAATGTCTTTTAAAACATGTTTATAAGTGTAATTGAATGTTAGATTTTTGAAATGGGGAATAGATTTGATCGCCATAGCTTAAACATAATCACATGAAAAGTGTAAAGATTGATTTACAATAGCTTGAGAAACGGATATGAAAGTATATGGGCTTGAATTTGAGTTGGAACTTTTATTGACTCATTCGACATCATCTCTTTCAATAAAAATAAGCAATTTAACAAGAGATAGTTTCAATTGTGTCTGACCACAAATCACTTCAAAAAGGAACCTGAATGGTTGAACAGTGAAAAGTCTGTGAGGTTTAGCTTGCCTGAACAAACCAAATGTGATGATGGAAAACACAAAGAGTCCAATGTCAGCTGTTTAAAGCAAGAATGTCAACCGCAAGTCAAACTTGGGCATGACTTTTTTGAGGAACATCATAGATCTGACGTCTACAAAAACTCATTCCAAAGACAGAACTTTTGCCAACTACCAGGGCCGATTGGTCAGTATTCATTAAGAAGGAATGCCAGCTATGGCGAAGGACTTGGGGACCCCTATACTAACTATCAAGTCAAAGGTGAGACAAAATATTACAGAGATATAGCATATTTTAGACTGATCCTCTTTTAAAAGTTGAGTAAAATTCGAATGAGTCTTTGTAAAATCATTTCGAAATATCCAGATCATCCTTGTTGCTGCCCAGCGAGTCACACCATGGTTCCTGTGACCCCTTTGATGTGTCAGTATGACTTCTGTGACCAACATTACAGATGTCACCATCCGTACCCTGTCCAGATGTCCCACTGTTGCCCAATCAATTATAGGCAAGAGTCTTGGGATTCACCTGAGGGTGAAGTTTTCAGGCATTACGGCAAGTTACTCAAATCATTTAAGATTAGTTTCAGTTGAAGAAATAAATTAGATTGAATTTTTAGATTCATTCTTCGAGACAAAGGGATCTCTTCGACGCCAATCAAAGCAATCTCATACAGGAAGTCAATCAATACATGAAAAAGGGAGCATTGGAAGACAATATGACTTGTCTAGGCTTGACCAAAGTCTAAACATGGTTGGGTCCAGCTTCACTCTTCCGAGGATGAACCACAATAACAAGAAGCAGATCATAGTAGGTGAACAGAAGTCTTCCACCTTGGAGCGGAGAAGAAAGCCTAGCCCCTCAACCAGCAAATTCAGATCTTCCACCCTGGAAAGAAACCCCACCAAGCTAGTCCATTTTGCAGAGCAAAAAGCAGCAACCCTCGATAGATCTAAGAGACAGAACAAGCACATAGGTGCTGGAAGTTTGGCCTCGATGACAAAGCTGCAAATATCTAGTCAGAGCCTGGATGCCAGGTCCATTTCAACCCTAGAGAGGAAGTCAAAGTCAGCTTCTTTTCTTGCAAGCACACCTCAAGATGGGGTGAAAATCAAATCCACTCTTGCTGAAAATCCATCAGTTGTTATTGTCCATCAGCCCGAAGCCAAAAAGAATGAGTCTGGCGAATCTGATCCAGGGTATGAAAGTGACTCTATCAATTCAAAAAATAAAAACAAACAGTCAGATGAGATCACTGTCAGTACAACAACTAGCATTTTAACAAACACTTTGAACCTACCAACAGCAACACCAAATTATGGTTCATTGAAAAGAACTGGGCAACAGCATAAGCAGCCCCAGGAGCTTGTTGGTAGCTCAAAAAGTGTCCTGGTTGAAAAGGAGATCAAAAGGAGCATTATCAAAATTATTAAAACTGAAGATGAGCCAATATTTGAAATGCTAGAACCTGAGCGCAGTGGACAATGTCATGAATCAGAACCCTTCAAGGCACCTGGTGTTCACATCCCAGTTGTTATGGAAATCTTTTCACCTGTCATGGTATGACATATTTTTACATTCAAAGTAGAGGTTTTAGAGTAAATTGTTGTTAAATCAAAAAATATCTTTAAAAAGTAGATTTGATTTTATATTTGTTTCTAATGGTACCCTTTTCCCTCATGTTCAAGTTTCTTCTTACTCTTTACTGACATTTATAGGCCATATCTCATTTCATCTCATCAGCAATTTATAGGTGCCCTATTTCTTTTGGGAATCAAACAGTATAAGAACCATCTTGAGTACTATTATTTAATGTACATAGGTGAAGAAAGATACCAAGATAAATTTTATTCGATCATGTGAAAATAAGGAGTGTTTTAACAATTAGCCAAAATGTCTGCATCATCATTTTTTCATAGTTTCATCAAAAAAAGATCTATGCAGCAGCTTCTGTGCAAAAAAAGTAAATACCTTTCTTCCCAAATCCAACTCAATCAGACTTGTTGAGTTGGTTGGAAAACACATAGACAAATAAGTTATTTCATCAATGCATCAATGATACAATTTTGTCAAAGTTTTGTTTGGGTTGTGAAATTGCAAAAGCACTCAAAGGAGAAAGTTATTTGACTTTGAGCAACACAATAAAAGTTTTACCAATATATGATCACACTTTTTTTTCTAATAAGCCAGAATCAAATACATAGTTCAGTTTAAGGAATCTTTAAAATTTAAAATTCGAATGCAATCATGCTTTGGTTAACTAAAACTAAAAAAATTATCAATATAAGTTTTTATTTGATATGTGCTCTGTTTATAAATTTGATGTCTATGGCACTAATATATTTTTAAAAAACCAACTCATATCCATCTGCACACTTTGACAACCACCCTCCATCGCCCACCCTGGGATCACCTTCTTGTCTTGATGGTGAGTCAAAAGGCAAGCAATCTGATCCCTAGGCAGTGCACATAACAGTTCTTGTCAACTAATATTTTTAAAGTGAATCGACAAACCAATTATTTTGAGAAAATCAGTTCTCAAGACAGACATACTACTTTTTACATTTCAATAAGTTTTCAGCTTTTTAATAGATCACATCTCCCCTCAGAGCAACTATTTGGAACTTGTTTCCTTCATTGCATAAATACACCAGAGATTAAGTAGTTTTGGGAAGGGTCTTAAAAGAGGTTCTCCTATTTATCTCCTTAACCTTAAGATAATTGAGAATTTGGAAAACTCTTTCTGCACACTCATCCCTTGGCAGTAATGAAAAACAGGATTTTCATGTGAATAGAAAAACTAATTGGCCCTCCATTCAAGCAATTTTATCCATAAAGAAAATAGGAAGCTTGAATATTTTTTAAGAATTGAAAAATTAACAAAAGATTATTTGTACAACTTTTGATCTGTTTATTTATGCGATTAAATGAAAAGTATGATTTTTTGCTTAAGATTTTACAGAATTCATATCCATTTAGACAAAAATATGACCATTGGAGTTGATGGGTGTTGGTGAAGAAAAAAGAACAAATCACCAAGTTAATCTTGCAAAGGGTTTCAATTGGTTAAGATAATCGAATACTTTTCCCTCACAACCCCTTATTCATCCTTAATCTTTATAATAAAGATGTTTAGCAAAACAGCTAGCTTGATCCAGTACTCAACTAAGGTAATCTAAATGAAATAGCCTTTTAAATCTAATCTTTTGTAAAGCCAATGCAGCAAAGTTTAAAATGAACTTTAATCCCCATGTAAATTAGTGTTATTGCAGAACAGGGTTGAGTAAAAGTTATTTTTTGAGGTAGTCTAATTTATAATTTCTAAGAGTAATTATAATCTTTTTTTCCAAGGAACACCACAAAGTTGATGTAGACATCAGCATAATAATGCATTTCCTTTTTCTGGAATAAAATTTATTTAGAAGCCCCAATTGTGCTATTGTTTAGACAAAGTATGTTGACACACCCTAACAAACACCCATCATCCCTAGAAACTTTGTCTTCCATTTTTATCCCCCTTTTTATGGTAGCATTTAAAATCTATAAAACATTTATGAACACAAGTTTATGTTTGCACAAAAAAGTACTTTCCTGAAAAATGGCTTTAATTTTAATTTGATGGATCTCCAAATGAACACCCTTACTGACAAAAAGAGACCTATTTTCAAATTCTGTTATTGGATTGATTTAACAAAAGATAAAATTGCAGGCCAGAGACAAACTAGTTTTGTTGCATTGAGTAAGAATGAATGCATCACCATCTTCTTGTATTTATGCAGTTTTGAACTTTAATCTTTTTCCTCTTTGATTTATGTTGAAAACACAAAATATTGTAATTATAAAACAACAATTAAATGTTTTTCCCAAAAAATTATCAAACATACATAAATTGTTGCTTAGTGCTTAAGTAATACTTCAACAAAGCTTTTATAAAACTTGAAGAAATCTTTTACTAATTCCTTCTATTATTCACAAAACATCAGACAAAAGGATGTTATAAATTTGTTTTTTCTCAAATTGTGTAACTCAAATGGTTCCTCCAGGCTAAAGAAGAGATTGCAAACAGGAAGGGCCTTGAGATGAAAATATTTTGATGATTAAATGCAGAAAGATGGTAGTGAAGATGTACTACTAGATTTTAAACATATTTGAAAGTCATTTTGAGTAGGAGTAGGATACTTTATTTATTATAATTTTACTTTACTTTACAGCTTGAACAACATGATTTGGCTGCATCTCAAACTCTGAGGGCAGCTTTGTCGAAAGCAGAAGCATCATGCCCAGGTAAAAAATTAATCTTATTTCGCTCTCCTCGATCATCAGGCCCAATGTACTCTTGTTAATCAGTTACAATATTTCCATATCTTTTGCTTGGTGATTTGGAAGTAGTTGCCAAACATACATCCTGCCTTTCAAGGCAATGGGTTTGAATATTTCAATCATTTCCATCTTTCATTATTTTCCTTGATCCTGTACAAATTCATACAGGAACAGATTAAAGGAGGTTATGATCAAACGTTAGCCAATCTTGTGGCTTCAATCCAAAATATATCTGCTTTAATTCTTCCTGGGCATAAGGTGTTCTACTAACAAAAATCCTCATTAAAATTTCATAAAGTAGTAGCAGCTATCACAATTCTGGGTTTTGTAACCGGGTTCGCCTTAATTTGTCTACTGACCCAAAAACTGTCTAAAACAGAGTTGAGAATTGATTGATTGACAGCTTTTATTAGAAACTACTTATTTAAATATTTTAAACAATATTGGCTTTACAATAGTTCCATTTAATAATATTCCATTTAATACATTTGAAATGTGTGGCCATGATATATAAAAATAACAACCAAAAAGCCTTTCAAATTTCCATTATATTTTACACTTGTCTGGGCCACTATTAAGGGAGAAATTAGGGAATAATTTGAGCTTTTATAGAAAAACTTAAACAGGTCTAAGGAGCAGGGGCTCAATCCAATAATTTGATGGTATTGCTGCAAAGTCATGACTTATTTTGTCTCCAGCATGATGAAACTTCAATATGATAAAAATTCTTTTTTTCTACCCTTCACATTCCTTGATGTCCCAAAATGACACCTTGACAACATATTTGAAAGCCTGTGTTGGAGTTATTGACCTATTTAAAATATCAATAAAAAAATTTAGAAGCCTTGGATGTTTCGCCAACAATAAAAATTATTTTTAAAATTATATCTTCATTATTTTTATTTACAATATACAGTACATTTTTGATTATATTTGCAATGAATATTAACAAGCTGAGAAGTATTTCTGATTGATACAAATGTAAAAATGAGACTTTCTTTTTATCACAAAAGGTTTGTGATCAATGCAGAACATAGATTCTGATTCCCTTTAGAGTTAACATTTTGTGGTTGAATATATTGGGAAAAAATTGAAGGACAGAGAGACCTTTTGATTGAATGAAAAAATATCTTAAAGTTACCAAAGGATAACTCTTTCATAATTTATCACTTTTGCAAGTTTGCATGATCAATAAACTAATATTTCAGACACTGTGACTTTGCATGAATATGAAAAACTTTCTTGAAATTATCGAAATTTGTAGCAATAGTTCTAAATTAAACCTTCTCAGAACTTTTTTTTGCTTGCCCTTTACTATGCAAAACCTGGCTCCTATGATACCAATTTACTTTCAAATTTTTATTCTTTAATAAAGTAAACTTTTCGGCATCAAAGGGTCACAGGTTTGACCCTAGATGCC
>Ga0194133_10006729_pt1 | contig 14035 bp, 9 predicted proteins | sample TA2KigOf40mmetaG_FD_155448 | JGI IMG/M metagenome (GOLD analysis project Ga0194133, IMG submission 155448) | Freshwater microbial communities from Lake Tanganyika, Tanzania - TA2015055 Kigoma Offshore 40m | ecosystem: Environmental > Aquatic > Freshwater > Lake | place: Tanzania: Lake Tanganyika...
CCAAAAATAACAAGCGATTCACAGCCAAAAACAGTGTGCCTTTAATGAAAAGAAAAATTCGCAAGGCGTACTATAAAAAAGATTTAAAAAAAAAATTTAAAGTTAGAAAGCTAAAACAGGTTGAATCAATAACAAATTATTACTTTTATTACACTTTACTCTAAAATGAAGCACAAAGACAGCATCTAGTCGGTTTTCCTAGACACCAAGCTTAAAAAATGAGGTCAAAAAATATTTGCTCTCGACCTCCATCTTTGACCTCAAATTTCTCCAGCAGTTTTAAAGGTAAAGAGCTGAAATTTTGTATGGTGATAGGTTAGAGCAATATCTAAATATTTAATACACTTTACTGTCACATGAGGCACAGAGCAGCATAAAGGTTTTTCTAGACCCCAATCTTAAAAAAAAGAGATGAAAATTATTCTTAGGAAATTAATTGTTGATGGTTGGCTTGGCTTGGTTTTCTTACAACAAAAATGTTTTATGATAGTTTGAAAAAGTGGCACCAGATGGCTCTGTGATTTATTATCAAAAAAGTGTTTTAAATTCGATTATTGAATAAAGTAGGGACTTTTTATAATAAAATTGAAAGTGTTTAGTGCAACAGACAAATGAGATATAATTGATATCATTTAGAGTTGGAAAAGATTGAACTTAAATTATTTTTCTTTGATAAAGAAGTATTGTGGTTGAATTTAAAGTCTTTTTGTCAATAACTTATTTTCATTTGAAGAAATATTTTTGTTTGTGCACAACTTTAACAACTTTTTCTAAATTAGATTTTCATTTTTGCACAATTTAATAGCAGCTTTTTCCTCAGAAAAATTATGTTTGAAAATGAGAGGAAGTGAAATTTATTTTGTTTGTCTGTTTGCCTTTAGAAGATGAATTGCAATAACAATATTTCATGTTCTTACATTTCAGCCCAATTCCGAAATTTTCACAAGGAGCTTTTTTCCTGCAAAAATCCTTTCTTTTGGTTTTAAAATTATCATATCATCACAGAGAAAATTTTCTTCATCTTTTCTATGATTAATATAGTAGTGTAACTCAAGCTCTTCTCAGCCTAGATGATTTGAAATGAATTGAAAAAAAACTTTTCATTAACATGTACAAATTTTATGCCAATTTTTAGTGTGAATGAAATATGAATGTTCTGCGACTTTTGTTTTAAATGCAAAATAAATGTCATAAAAGGTATGATTTGTGACGAGAAGAAAACTATCCCAACACACTGAGAGCATCATTTATCTATTTATTAAAAAAGGCTCGTTCACATTACATGGAAATTAAAATAATTTACATACTTGCTGCTCTGGAAAAGATAAAATTTACAAACCTAATTCAGTAAATTTTTAATTTTGATGGATCTACAAATAAGGCCTTGCATCCAAGGCATCTTGACATAGGTAGGAAAGGCAACCAAAAGGAACAAAAATTGAGAAAGAAAATGAAAAAAGAATTAATTAAGGCTCACTTTTTTAGAGCTACAGATTTTAATTATTTCCATCCTAACTTCAGTCTCAGATTTTCAAAGTATATTGCTACCTAAATTCTCTTTTTTCTTTTGAGAATTAAGATTTTCTTGTGGCTGATTTTAAGCAAAAAATTCTATGGCAGATATAATTATTTTGCTTTTGCTGCTTATAAACATCAACAAATCTAAGTCTAAAATCTCCCTAGACTGGAGATGATGATTTTTTGGGTGTTAAATTTCCCTTACAATTGATGTTTTAACTTAGGGCTCAATAAAATTATAAAACAACTGATGAATTTTATCAGGAAGAAAAAAAGCTTTCATCTTTTCAAATCCCCTGAAAATTTAAATGGTTCAGGTGCTGGATAAAGTCAGATAATTTGAGTTTTTTTGCATTCTTTTTACAAAGTTTTAATTGTCAAACTACAGGAAAACTTTTCAGCTGAGTGTTTAAGTCTTTATTTGATCTTTATAAGACACTAGAGGCAGGCTGAAGGGATATAAAAAGTTCAATATAGCCTTGAACTTATCCATGTTTTTCACAGCTTCTCTCATCTGATTTAGACTTTTTCTTCTTCAGTATAGTAGGTATAAGAAAAAGAACTTCTTCTTTTTCTCTTCAACATCTTTACGTAAAATAAATCTGCTCTGCTTAGGACACAGATGTCGAGCCAGGAGAGGGTGTGTCTGTGTGGAATTCCTATGGAAAGGATCAGAAAAAGTCACATTTTGCTCTAGCCTGCAGTCTCTTACCAAAAACTAAAAGTCGTGTTCATTCTTAACATAACCAGTCAGTTTAGAAGACTTTTCCATTTCCTTTTGTTTAGAGATAAGAGACTTAGATTTATATCAATAGCTGACTTCTACCTACTTTTTTTGTATGTCGAAAGAGAAGAAGTGATAACTGTGTTTGTAATTTTCAATTAGAATCTTAATATTGCTTGCATCTTGGTTGATAAAACTCAAAAGAATAAGAAGTACAATAAAGTTTTCTTTTTTCCAGACCAAACACACTCATCTCTTGTTTGTAAGTTGGAATATGTCATTTAAAGCCAAGAAAAGTTGAAGTTATGACAAGAAAATTTCTAGACAGAATTGTTCTACCAGCTTGGTAATCTAGGTTGAAGTTTGAATGAGTTTCTTAATTGAGGTTTTGTGTGAGACTTTCAGAAATAAGTTGGTGGCATCTTTGTAATTCAAGTGCATTCAAATCATTTTATGTTTGGCCATAAAACTGTAAAAGTTTGAATAGTTTGAGGATAATTTTTTGAAAGTTATAGATTAGAACCCTAAAATAAGCATTTATCAGCTTAACCAGGACTTTTTTAAGTACCAAAAGTTTAAAATATTTACCAGAGTTTAAGACACAATGTTCATGGCCTATGCCAACTGTTTCTGTAAGAACTCATTTTGTTCTTTGTCAATACCTTTTCATTTAATCAATTTCACCCCATTCAGCTCAAATGATTTTAAAGAAACAATAGACTAATTAGAAAAATCGATTAACTTTTCTTGGTTTAGGTTGGCGTTTGAACAAAGTTAAAAAAAGAGTAATGTGAAAAAGGGGGAAAAGACTTTTCAAGGCTAGTTTGACTATATTAGGAAAATAAGAGAAAAAAGTGTTTGGGTAATTTCTTTCTGTGTAAATTTATCTGCAAAGTGAAAATTGCAGCAAAGGTGGCTTTTAAGGTTGTCCAATGCGACGAAAGGAGACCAGATTTTTTATTTGCAATCACCCAACCAAATGGCATCGTTCAGAACATAAATCTTAAATGTTTATGACTTCTTTTGCATCCTTCTCGCAATTCAATTCACCTAAACTCTATCCCTGTTATGCACTGCATTCATTTTATTGATTTGGGTTATTGCGTAATGAGAAAAACTTTTGCCATTAAATAACAGAACAGCTCGAACGAGCAAAATAAAAATTTCTCTAAATGGTCTGATTTAACTGCTGAATTATTCATTCATTTAAGAGATCAGATTTATGCAACTGCAGCAAGAATAAAGATGAGTTTTAGGGTTACTGAATTATCACAGATTCATAGCTATTTTACTCTTGACAAAAACTTTGTTTTTTATTCTAAAGTCTCTAGATAGGGCCTTAATAATAATCAGAGCAATTTTTTATGGAAAAAAGTTATCATTATAGCCATCAACAAAAAATCTCAGAATCTGAATTTATGCTACTGCAGCAACCCCTGGAATTCCATTAGTTGATCAATCTATTTAATATTTCTAAGCCACTCATGTAATACCAAAATCAGTTAGACTTTACAATTTTGTATCAGAGCAACCTACAAGGTGGCAGAGGACCATCTTATATAGTTTAAAAAATAAAAAATCAAGTTATTTTTAGGGTATAACTGACAGATTGCTATGAAAATGTTGAAAAGAATCTTGTCAACTAGTTTTCAATTTTTATGACTTAGAGGAACTATTAGTCAATTTTTTTTTGAAAAATGAGACACTATGTATTTAAAAAATAAAGATTTTCTTATTACCACATAACTTTTAAGAACAAGATGAAATCAAAAGAGAATAGTCATAACTCATGCAAACAATAATCCTCACCTCAAATGATATCAACTCATTTGAATAATCACACTATTTCTTTCATCATTATTTCAAGTACAAGATCAATTTTTCCTTTCCAGTGATCACAAAAGCAATTCCCAAAGTGTCGTCATCGCCCACCAAAATAAAGCTACTTCTTTGTCACAAAAAAAAGTAAAAGTTCAGATAGTGTAAGGATTTCTCCAAACCATATACTATCCATTAAAAGTTAAAACTTTTTTAACAAATGAAAAGGAGTAATAACATTTACTCTCTTATGGCTCTCTGGCTCAATCTAAAAAAGTAGACAAATGGGTGCACTGGACCCAGCCATGGACCAAGGATGCACGGCTGGGCCCAGTGGGGCCTGAATGGGAAGGCAAGCCCAGACCTCAGGCCGAAGGCCTAGAGGGGTCACTCACAATTGAATTTTCAAGGCAAAAAGTTCACAGTTGACCCACCCACCCTACCGGTATAAATGACCGATAGAATCAAAAGTATTTATTCCAGATTTGGAAAATACAAGAAGTATTTTTGCAGAAAAAGAAGGGTTACGAGTCCAAATTAGAGTCATTTCCTGGAGAAGAGGCAGAGGTGGCCTCAAAGCCAGAAAGGTCATCAGGCTTGACTAACAACTCTTCTTCAAGGCATTTGGCGAGAAGGTCGAGGTCTAAAACTTCTTCTTGCAACTCCAGTAGGTGCTCATAATCAGAGGGCAAAGCAGTTTGTACCAAGTAGGGAGCATAGTAATGCACAATTAGGTACCCCAGAAGGTAGCAACTGATAAAAAAGCGGCGATAAAGATTTATTGTCCAATGAAGAAGCCAAAGCTTCAATAAAAATTGAACTGCCATGTTGGGTAAAGACAGGACAACAACCAGAGGTTGAGTGACAATGTCAAGACTCAGCAAGGGGGACCAAGAAGGAGGCTCCAGACAATGGGTGTCATTTGAGGAGGAGAAGGAGGGAGGGGAGACAGATTCATTGAATCAGGACAAGCGTGGAAATCAATAGGTATTGATGCCCCACACTTGACCCACCCGACCCGGCTGACAGGCGGCAACATACCTTTATCTATGAAATAGAGAAAGCCAGAGTGTAATAAGAAAGTAAAATCAGACATAGTGGGTGGGAATAAACAAGAGGATCAAATGTCTCTTTGTTTTTACTTCGTCCAACATAGCACTCAGCATAGAAGTTATTTCACAAACATATTTAATTACCAAGGAAGTATCAAAATTGGAGACTAAACGTTTAAGCATGAAAACACAAAGTCTTAAGTTTAAAAAGTTAAACTCTTTTCAAGTACAAATACACTGCCAAATGTAGCCTTTCATCAAGATTCCATTCTTTTTAACTCTTCTTTAAAAGGACCTTTTTAGAAGTAAAGCCCTTTTTTCTATTTTTACCTTTTGACATTTTATCATACCTTTTTTCTTCAACACTCAACTTTTGTAAAAGGAAAAATAACGTTGTAGAGAAAAAAGTTCAAACTGGTCTCACACACAAAGCCTATAAAAATTTTCAAATTCATCTGTAAAATGAAAGTCAAGCTAGTCTAGAAAAAACTCCTTTGAACCGAGTGCTTAGAATGAGACTTGAAACTGTCATTTATGCTATTAAAACAATTTCCTCTGCTCAATGCTCAAATCAAGTTTCCAATTTATGATTAAAAAAGATAGCTTAACATTTTCAGTATAACATAGAAACTTTTTAATCTGCCTGGTAAACTTCTTATGCTTTTTGTCCTTATGGCAACCCTTGGTAAAATCATATCTTAATCCTGACAGATGGCTGGCTCCCATAGGAGAACCATCTTAATTAGAAAGGTGAAGGAAGAAAATGATTTTTACATACATAACAGGGTGAAAGCAAGGTAAAAATTAGCCCAAACTACTTTTTGCAAAGAAAAAAACTTTGTAGCTTTGCTATACTTTACTGTAAAATAGTATGATAAAGACTTTCCTCAACTCAATATTATATTAAAGCTGGTATTTCACTTTCTAATTCAAAGTGATTTTCAAATCAATCTCTTGCGATGAAATGTTAAATCTTTATGGATCTTTAAGTCCTTTTCCTTATATCCATCTTAGGATTGTTGATTCAAACAAGAAAGGTAACTTGTTGGAAGTGGCCTTAGCCAAAGCTGACACAAACAACTTTTTATGTGAAAACTTTTTTTTGTTTGGCAACTTTTTGCATCTTTTTTGTAAAAAAAAAGATTTCACATTCAAAGAGAAAATGAAATGTGGTCTTTCTTCATGAAAAAAAATTGTGCTAGTTCATTAAAATATTTTCTCTAAATGGCTTTGATTACGATACAAAAATGAATCTGAATGACTGCAAAATTTACCTGATGCTTTTTCTTTAGATAAAGAAACTTTTTTCCTTTTCTTTATTGTTCCTAATTTGTTTTAGAGTGAGAGAAAGCTCCCTTGCTTTCTAAATCTTTTCATCGTCTATTCACTTTCAATTATAAGATTTTCCAACTTGAACTCAGACAAATTATGTTCTGGAAAAAAGGCTTGGCGACAATGGAAATATGTGTGGACTGCACTGGAAAATAGAAGGAACTGTTACCTTTTTCATGAAAAGTGAAACTGTTTTTTCTTGTCAAGTTGGAAGCTTAAAAGACAGAGAAAAAGAAAGATTGAGAGAGAAGAGGTTCCGTTGGGTAGCCAGTATATCCCTCTAAAACAAAAAAATCTCACCAATGGGACCGTTGATATGAAGTTAGAAGCCCTATAACTGCCCAAAAGTGATGGGAAAAAATAAACATAAAAGAATGTAAAAAGAAATGCAGCATGATAAAGTGTTTTCACAAAAAGATGGGGGAAATATTGTATCAACCCTAAATGTAATATCAAAAATCTTATAAGGTTTTTGAAGATAATTTGAACTTTATATTCAATCATATGTTCTCTCAGTGATTGCATGTCAGTCTCATTAATAATAGAAAAAATAAATTATGGGAAGAATCCTATAATCACTCATTTTTATAAACCAAGAATGAAAAACTATGTTTTGGGGTCGCCTACTCCAAAAGTAGAGATAGGCCCTGACCCGACCCAAGCATTCTTTTGACCTGCAGTAAATAATAGGCCAACCTGCCTTTAATGCATGCATTTTTTACCAAACCTGCGCAGATTTTTTTGACCTAAAGGGAAAAAAATGAAAAATTTGGCATTTTTAAGCAGAAATTATCCAAATCCAGAGGTGACTGACCCGACCTGACTAACAAAACAATGACCTACGCAAAAAGAAATTTGACCCGAACCCATCACTAGTCGCGAGGTTAAACTCATCCTACCATGATTTGAAAAATTAAAAATTATAGCCCTAATTTAGTGTATTGAAAATAAAATGATAATGTTAGCTTGAGATTTTTGAGTCTATGATCTTTCGCCCAATCAAGTTTGCCCAATTCTTGTTCGCCAACCATACCAGTTTGCCTAATGGACAAGTTCACTCCATTGTGGGTTGGTTGGGATAAATGAGGTGGAAACATGCCCTGCATGGTTAGGAAGGGGGATAAATGTCCTCAGGGTTAGGAAGGGGGAACATGCTTTGGGGGCTGGTTGGGTCAGGTTAGGTTAGGTTAGCAATAAATGCCCTATTGAGTAAAATTGTAGTTGGCGAACTTGCATTGGGCAAAAAATCATAGTATCTATTTTCTTCAATTTTGAGATTTCTTAACTTTTTGGAAAAGGAATCTCAAGAGACTTATAAATTCAGTCCACTACAAAGCACTTAGAATAACATCAAGAGATTGCAAGAACAAACAAAGAAGAGCCCACCAGTTCTTGCAGGATGACAGGTCTTTACATAGGTACATCCTGTCTTTTCTTTAACTTTAGACAAGTTTGTATGTAATTGAACAAACAGTTAGTATATAAAAGACTTTATCTTCATTTAGGAGCAACACTTTATATTGAAATCAAAACAATCGAAAATTAAACTTTCACTAGAGCTGTGGCTTATTTGGTTAAACAAAAAAGAGTCCTTTCTTGGGTGAATTATACACAATTGTTTTTGCTCTGGAGAGGAAACTCCTTACTCTGGACATTATAAAGAATGTAGAAAAATTTCAAAAGGCAAAAATTATAAAGGTGTTCAAAGAAAACTTTTCTCTGTTCCCTTCCTTTTATGCCCTTGACAAAAATGTTTTGCAAGCACTTGAAGGGAGGACATCGAAAATTATCTTTCAGCACCAAAGCTGAAATTGGTTTTTTATTTCTACTTTATTGCATTTAAGCCAAACATCATTTAAAAATCTCTCTTTTATAACATACGTTAACTTTATTTCTCTAATGAACTCAAAATTTTAAGAGATGGTCAACTACAAAAATGAAACAGAACAGCAATTTGTTTTCTATATCCTTCTGCCCTGTGAATATTTTGCAACTTAGTTTGGTCAATTAAAAGTAAAAATTAATGATGGTACAACAACCCTGAACTTTGACCAGGGATAGTCCAGGTGACTATAAGACACAAAAACAGTGTAGGAAATTGTTGTAGTCTAATACTTTGGTATTAGAAGAATCAATTCCTCAACCGACTAAAAGCTGTCAATCAATCAGAGTTAAAAGAATGCTCTTGAAATACACAAAAGGAAAGCTTAATTGAAAGGCTTCTGAGATAAGCAAATACAGAAATGGTCCATCCGGGAAAATAATGAACGAGATGAGCAACCCTGTCAAACACATCACCCAGAATCTACAAAGTCAGAACCACTTGCACTCCAACAAAATGGGAGGCAACCTTCGACAGCGTGCACACAACATAGGTTATCAAACCTAGGATTCCCCCAAATCAGCATCAAGTGGGTCAAGGATCCTACTGACCAATAGAAGCACAGTGTCGTGAATTCTGGGTCAACCAATCAGATGCAGTCCCCACAAACGACATCAACTTCATGTTGCACGATAAGGGTATGCTTAACTTTATCAATAATATTTTGATAGGACTCTCCAGAAACAAGGACATTAGTTTTGTCTGCATAAGAGATTACTTCGACACCTTGAAGGATTTCTGATAGTTGGTGAGTGTAAAGGGTAAAAAGCTCAGGGCCCAGGATGGAACCCTGTACAAAGACTCTATCGAGGGACTTAAGTTCCTCTGAGGCTTCACCAACTTCAACAATAAATTTTTTCATAGGATAAAAATCTATGAGGCAGTAAAATAAGTCTTCACTCATTTTACCTTCAAAAAGCTCAGGTTTTAATAGATCATAGGCAACTGAGAGATCAATCCTGTAAATAATACCGCATTTTCAATCATCGATTATTTTCAACATTTTTGCTTGTATTAAGAGTAGCGGGGTTTCAGACGAGTCATCAGATCTAAGACCATGTTGGTGTTGGCCTTCGATGCCACTTAATTCTTAATTTAATCTGCAAAGGAGACATTTTTCATAAATTTTGAAATTTTAATCTGTAAAAAAATATGGCTATGGTTTATATGTTTGTGTAGGTTTGAATATATATATACAAGGTCAAAATAAAGAGGAAAAAATTTTGACAGCATCATTTCCGAAAAGTTTTGAAAGTTAATCAGAGTCCATTAACCAATTAATAATTTGCTGAAATTCAATTTCTCTTTCAGTTTCAGACTCCCACATCCATGCCACATAGCTATTTTAAGCTTTTATTATAACTTTGCAATTACAAAAAAAATCCATTTCTTGGTATGAGAAAGCAAATAATACCAATAAAAATGTTGAAATTTTATTTTGTGGTAAATGTTACTGCCAAAACAAAATGCATCTCACGTAGAAGCCCTAAATATAGGAAAGATCCTGACAAAATTTATGGCAGTTGAGTAACACATCTTTGGAATCATGTGAGAAAAGTTATTTTTAGGAGCAAATTTTTTTCATCTTTCAACCTTCGAGAAATAAAAATCTGATGTAAGGGGTAATTCATAAAAATTGTCAATTTGATTTCTAAGTCTCATAACTAAGCCAAAATAAAACTATCACAATTTAGGAAAAGCATTTTTTTCATTATTTTTGTGTGTCCCTCTTATTTTTAATGTCGTCTTGCTCTTTGGTTGTTGCATGATTTGTCATTTGTCGTGTTGAAAAATGCGCATTTCTACTGATAAAAGTCTTGTTTTACGCCTTCAAATGCAACCTTTTTGTGTCTCTACATAGGAAAATAGTTGTTAAAAAAACCACATGAGTAAATATCTTCTATAGTTAAAAAATAAGAATGCATGGAATTTTGTTGGAAAATCTTCTTTATGGTTTTTTTTTGATAAAATAAGATTATTTTTTACTTTGATTTTCAAAGAACAATTTTTTTTCATTTCCTCTGTATATATCTTATTTCATCCAGCATCATAAAAAATCAAAAAATGTAAACATTAGGTTATACAATATTTTTGACTTTTGAGAAACATTTGATTTGTATATTATTTTCACAAAGGGCTCCTTGAGATCCAATGGTTATTGATGAAGGTTGACTAAAAAAAACCATATGAGTTAGGAATAAATAGTGATGGGTCCGGGTCAAAAATTTTTGTTGCTCGGGTTGGATCAGCCATCTTTGGTTTGGGTTTGGAAAATTTTCCCTAAAAATCCCAAATTTTTCAATTTTGTGCTCTTCGGGTCAAAAAAATACCATCGGGTCGGAGCAAAAAGTTTCTGGGTCAAGGCTTCTTATTTACTGTGGGTCAAAAGTATGCTCGGATTGGCTCAGGTCCAGGCCCATCTCTATGAATAAAAAAGGCCTTCACCCTTTCATGCAAAAGTATTTTGAATGCAAATGCACAAAAAGGACCCCAGAAAACCCCTTAAAAGAGATGTTTTGACTCCACAAAGAAGGCCATTAGAAAAAGAAAGTTAAGTTTTAGAGCACTTCTCAAAGGAAAGATTCCAGATCTCTTGAGTTATCACTCTACAAAGGGGCAGCAGAATAAGAAGTCAGAGACAGGAGTTCAATCCCTGACCTGGAATCTTAGTTTCCTGGATTGCTTGGCTATGTTCAAAAAAATCTATATGGTGTTTGATTGCAAAAATTAAGCAACCCTTCCTTTGAACCTCAGTTGCCAGATTTTTTGGAGTTTCTTGGGTATTTTTAATGTGTTACTCTTGAGCAAAGCAACAGAGGGAGTTTAGCAAAAATCACTAATACAACTTTTGTCTGTCCGTCCTTATAAGGGGTGTGAGAAATTTTGCATTTTTACAGTACGTCCCCCTGCCATCTTTTATCTCCTCCCTCAGTTTTAAAGCTAGAGGGCTAAAATTTTGTATACAGACTCTTCATATTAATGCCAAAAAAGCTACTAACCAGACTTTTAAATTTTTGTCTAGGAGCTGAGATATGGTCAAAAAATTGCCAAAATTTTATTAATAATAGCTGACTGTCACTTTTTTTCTTTGATAGCTCCCACAATATTAAAGCTTGAAAGCTAATATTTTGCATGGACACAGCTTGAACCAATATTTAAATATTACTGCCTTCCCACTGTCTGTCACCTCATTCTCCTCGCTCACAAGTGGAGCTAGAGGCCTGAAATTTGGCATGCATAATCCTTACATGAATGCCTCTAAAGTTGCCAACAAGATTTTTGATATTTTGCCTAGAAGTCGAGATATTTAAGTTCAAAGTTATACAGTGAATTAAGGGGGGAATGGGTTGCTCAGGAGGGTTTGGCTTTTTTCCGCAAAAAAAATGCCCTCCTACTTAATTTACAGTTAGTTTGCAATCCATGGATTTGAGCCCCAATCATCATCTGAATTCCTCTTCAATGTGGGGCTAGGGTTCAATCCCTATTTTGAGCAAATCTTGGACCCCTTGATTTGGGTTTATCAATCATTTTGAATGATTATATCAGTAAAAATTAAAATTTTTGCTCTGAACACTTGAGCAAAAATTATTGAACTAGAAGAAACAAAAGATAAAAATAATTCCAACCAGTCTCAAACTAAAAGGGATAGTTCTGACATATAAAGACAAAAAACAGTGTTTTAATAGTATTGTTAAGGCACCAAAATAATTTTCTCCTAAACCGATTAATCAATCTTTGAATTTCATTATTTTCAGTCGAGTCATATTCAGTTTTTACTGTTTATTGTCTGCAAAATTTTGGCTTGAAAATAAATATCTTTCAGGTTTCATTTGACTTTAAATCAAATTTACTTCTTCTGCAAAAATTCCAATAAGGGTTTGTGCTTTTTTTGCTAACTTTTTGAAAATGGTATCTGGTGGAAAAATCGCAAGGCGGAAAATTAAGAAAACTTTTCGCTCCCAAAAAACATAATCTGAAGCAAAGCTGAATAAAAGCATGAAGATCGAACAGAAGACAAAATAGGTTTTGTGTGATTTATATCTGAGCATTTTAGAAAAATTCAAAATAAATTATTTCAATATTTGTTTACTTTTTTCCATTTGAATCACAATTATTAATATTGGTAAATCATTCATTTTCCAAAATGCACTTGATAATAACAAGGGTAAAATCATAGGCTAAATATTGAAAACTTCAAAAAAAATTTAGAGGTTAGAAATCTGTAGATAAATGGATTCTTATTTTTTAGAGCCGAAGGGAAAAAATTGAAAAGTTTGGAATTTTTAGGGGAAATTCCCAAACCCAATCCAAAGATGGCTGACCTGACTCAACCCAACCCGGGTCAAAAATTTTTGACCCAGACCCATCACTACAATATTAAATTATATAAAAGTGTTCATAAAAAAAGAAATTTCCAAAGACAAATTTTTAAAAACTGGAGACTAATAATAGAAGATTGAATAAATAAATAAATGAGATTCTGCACAGCTGATTTTTGTTTAAGATGCTTTCAAAACGCTCTTTGTGATTTGTGGCAGAGGGAAAATTCATTCCAAGACAAATTAAACCAATGGTAGACGTTCAAGTAGGGAAATAAGTGGAAGGAAATCTATATCTAATGGCTCCATCTGTAATTACCATGTGCCAGTCGATTTGGTTCTTGAAAGAAAATCAGTTTCAGTGGAAATAACTTTAAAGAAAAGACTCTGCTAGGGGTGGTTTTATAACTTAATCTTGTATTTTATGGGGAAAAGTTAAATTCCAACACCAAGTTTGATGCTGTGGTCTGAAGAGAGCTACCGAGTTGGGCTTGGAGTTAGATTAATAAATTGAAAACTTGACTTTTGCACTATTGATTCTATTATCTAAAATACAAAAAAAGTTTGTTACTTCAAATATTAGGATTTAATATTGTGGTCAAAAGATTGTGGAAGTTTGCGGCTCGCAGTGAGTCCTGAGCCATTGTTGAATACATAAAATCTGCGAGCTCCATGTGCTACTTAAGGTTAGGAAGCCACATGTTTGGGGCATAAGTAGACACTGTTTTAATGTAAGTCGGTCTTGTCTTTAATGCTTGGATCATCCCTATTATGGTATGTCTTGGAGTTTGAGCACCGTTATGGTCATTTTCAGTACTTCGCTTCTTTCAAAATATAATGGATGAGAACCCAGTGATGACCTTCCAAATCAAAAAAGAATAAATACTGAATTGTTTATTGATAGAACGGCAGCCCTTAACATAGTAGATGGTCAGGTCAAAGATAACCGAGTAAGCAGACGAGAGATTGCTCTATGTAGTGAGGGTAGTCAATCATCGGTACTGGTTGATCTGCAGATTGAGTATCCCAAGCGCTAAAAGTGCCAAAAGATGTGGAAATGAAAGACCAGGGATGATCCTGTCTTGAAATAAGTTTAAGGGAATGTAAATGAAATTTCACATTATCATTAAAATATCGTAAGGGAAAATGAAAGAAATACCTTAAATTAAGAGCCATCTATCTATAAAAAAATTTGATGAGCTTATGTCACCCATCTTGACATTTTACGTTACACAAAGTTTTCTCTCCCCTGACCCATTTGTGTTTTAGAGTTTGGGGTACCCCGGGGTCTAGGGGTTGGGTTGGTGGGGTTATGCTTATGTTAAGAACCTTCCCTGAGTTGGCAGGGAGGTCTGTGCAAAATTTGGTGGAGATATGTCTTGCGGTTCGC
>Ga0194133_10006733_pt1 | contig 14028 bp, 10 predicted proteins | sample TA2KigOf40mmetaG_FD_155448 | JGI IMG/M metagenome (GOLD analysis project Ga0194133, IMG submission 155448) | Freshwater microbial communities from Lake Tanganyika, Tanzania - TA2015055 Kigoma Offshore 40m | ecosystem: Environmental > Aquatic > Freshwater > Lake | place: Tanzania: Lake...
CCGCGCGCGCCGTGCCCTGCCAGCCCGCGCAGGCGCTGCTGCCGCAGCCGCCGCGCTTCATGGCAGAGGCCGATGTCGCGATCCTCTCGGCGATCCATCGCGAGGCTCTGCGCGCGCGCTTCCACGCCAGCCATGGCACGGTCGTCGCGGGACCGGGCAGCGGCAGGCTGCTCGAGGACATGCTGGCGACCGGCGGCTGCCGTTGGGAAGATGCTGGCGGCCCGGCCCTCGCCGCCGGCCCGCGCCGCGCCGCGCGCGCCGCCTGGCGCGTGCGCACCGGCGGCGAGGGCGAGGACGACGCCGGCGACGAGGGAGTCGGCGAGCTCCGCCTGGGCTTCGAGGGCGAGGGCATCGACCGCGTGATCCCGGTCTCGCCGCCCTTCTACGTCGACAGCGCGGCCGGCCTCGCGGGCAGGCTCGAGGACGAGGGCATGCCGGAGGCCTTGCTCGCCGCGCTCGCCGCGGCGCCCGGCGTGCCGCCCGAGGCGGCGCCGCTCCTCGCCGCCGAGCTGCGCCGGCGCTTCCCCGGACGGCCCGAGCTGCTGCCGCCCACCGACGCGGGGTTGCGGCGCGTCGGTGGACGTCCGCGCATCCGCCTCTTCCTCTCGAGCGCCACCCTGCGTCGCCACCTCGCGCCAGCCGAGCGGCTCGACGCACAGGCGCGCGTGGTGCTCGGGGCGCTGTCCTTCGCCTACGACGGCGAGGTCGTCCCCGATGGCGGCGGTGCGGGCGCGCTGGCGATCAGCCGCGACGGCGCGACGATCCTTGTCGAGCGCGACGTGGAGGCCGAGGCCGCCGCGCGACGAGAGCTTTCGAGGCTCGGCATGTCGCCCGCCGCCGGCTGGGCGGACCAGTACCGCGTCGCGGAGGCTCAGCGCGGCTGCTGGATCGCCGGTGCCGGCGTCGACGGCGCGCTCGCGGAGGAATTCCTGGGGCGCGCCATGGCGCGCTGGAGCGAACTCGGCTGGGACGTGTCCTTCGCCGCCGACTGGCCGTGGCGGCTGCTGGAGCTCGAGGGCGAGCTCGACCTCGAGCTACGCGAGGGTTCCGGCCTCGACTGGCTCGACCTCGAGCTCGGCGCCGTCGTCGACGGGCGGCGCGTGAACCTGCTGCCGGCGCTGCTCGGCCTGCTCGGCGAGTTCAACGACGCGGTGGCGCGGCTGGGCAGCGCCGAGGCCATGCGCCTCTTCGCCGCGCGCGAGGGCGTCGCGGCGGTGAGGCTCGACGACGGGCGTCGCGCCGGCATCGCGCATGCGCGGCTCGTGCCCTTCCTCGCGGCGCTCTCCGAGCTGCTGGGCAGCGACCCGCGCCTCAAGTCCGGCGGTCGGGTGCGCCTGTCGCGCGCGCGCGCCGCGGCGCTCGACGCGATCGAGCGCGCCGCGCGCACAAGCTGGGTGGGCGGCGAGAGGCTTCGTGAGGCCGCGAGGCGCCTCGCCGACCCCGCGGCGATACCCGAGGTGCCGCTGCCCGCGGGCTTCGCCGGCGAGCTGCGCGCCTACCAGCGCCAAGGCCTCGCCTGGCTGCAATGCCTGCGCGAGGCCGGCTTCAACGGGATCCTCGCCGACGACATGGGGCTCGGGAAGACGGTCCAGACGCTCGCGCATCTCGTGGCAGAGAAGGAGGCCGGGCGCGCCGACAGGCCCAGCCTCGTCGTCGCGCCGACCAGCCTGCTGCCCAACTGGCGCCTCGAGGCAGCGCGCTTCGCGCCGGGGCTGCGCGTCGCGCTCTGGCATGGCGGCGCGCGCAGCGAGGACGACATCGCGGGCGCCGACCTCGTCGTGACATCCTACGCGCTGCTCGCGCGCGACCGCGCGATGCTCGCGCAGCGTGCCTTACACGTCGTCGTGCTCGACGAGGCGCAGGCGATCAAGAACCCGCTCGCGCATGCGACCCAGGCCGCGCATGCCCTGCAGGCGCGCCATCGCCTCTGCCTCACCGGCACGCCGCTCGAGAACAACCTCGGCGAGCTCTGGTCGATTATGCATTTCCTCAATCCGGGGCTGCTGGGCGACCGGCGGCGCTTCGCACGCGACTTCCGCGGGCCGATCGAGAAGCTCGCCGACGCGCGCCGGCGCGACGCGCTGGCGCGGCGCGTGCGGCCATTCCTCCTGCGCCGGACCAAGGACGCGGTCGAGCGCGACCTGCCGCCGCGTACCGAGATCCTCGAGATGCTCGAGCTCGGCCAGGCGCAGCGCGACGTCTACGAGAGCGTGCGCCTCGCCGCCTATGGCCGCGTGCGCGAGGAGATCGCCGCGCGCGGCCTCGCGCGCAGCCATATCGTCATCCTCGACGCGCTGGTGAAGCTGCGCCAGGCCTGCTGCGACCCGCGCCTGCTGCGCCTCGCCAGCGGCGCGCGCGACGCCGGATCGGCCAAGCTCGAGCGCCTGATGGAGATGCTGCCCGCCCTGCTGGCCGAGGGCAGGCGCGTCATCGTGTTCTCGCAGTTCACCTCGATGCTCGCGCTGGTCGGCGAGGCGCTGGACGCCGCGGGCGTCGCGCATGTCGTGCTGACCGGCGCGACCACCGACCGCGCCACGCCCGTGCGGCGCTTCCAGGACGGCGAGGTGCCGGTCTTCCTCGTCAGCCTCAAGGCGGGCGGCACGGGCCTCAACCTCACCGCGGCGGACACGGTCATCCTCTACGATCCATGGTGGAACCCGGCCGCCGAGGCGCAGGCCATCGACCGGGCGCATCGCATCGGCCAGCGCCGCGCGGTCTTCGCCTACCGGCTCATCGCGCGCGGGACCGTGGAGGAGAAGATCCTCGAGCTCCAGGGACGCAAGCGCGCCCTCGCCCTGGCGCTGCTCGAGGGCGAGGCGCTGTCCGGCGAGCCGATGGACGAGGCCGATGTCGAGGCGCTCTTCGCGCCGCCGTCCTGAGCCGCCTCAGAACCAGCCCTTCGCCTTGAAGAAGAGGTAGGGGACGATGGCCGAGAGGACCATCGCGCAGATCGCCATCGGGTAGCCGTATTCCCATTCGAGCTCGGGCATGTGGCGGAAGTTCATGCCGTAGAGGCTCGCGACCAGCGTCGGCGGCAGGAACACGACGGCGGCGACCGAGAACAACTTGATGATCCGGTTCTGCTCGATGTTGATCATGCCGAGCGTGGCGTTGAGCAGGAAGTTGACCTTGTTCGTCTCGAAGGCCGCGTGCTCCGCGAGGGACGTGATGTCGCGCGTCGCGGTCTTGAGCCGGGCCTTGATCTCCTTCGCCTCCTTCTTGGGCCATCCATCGGCGACGACGGCCAGGAAGCTGATGGACCGCGAGATGGAAAGCAGGCTCTCGCGCGCGGTCGAGGCGAGGTCGTCGTTGCGCGCGAGGGTCTTCAGCACCGCCTGGAGGTCGCGCTCGCCGCCGGGCCGCGAGGGCGAGGAATCGAAGATCGAGCGGCTTGTCTGGTCGAGGTCGAGGCTGACGCGCTCGAGGATGTCCGCGAAGCGGTCGATGAAGGCCTCGAGCAGACCCACGAGCGCGTCCTCCGCGCCGGAGCAGGCATGGGGCTGGCGCGAGATGCGCGCCGCGTAGGTCGCCACCGGCCGCGGGTCGACATGGCGCAGCGTCACGAGGCGCTGGTGGGAGAGGACGAAGGTGATCGGATCCGCGCTCGGGTTCGGGTCGTCGGCCCGGTTGAGGACCGTGGTGGTGATGTAGACGCCGCCGTCCTCGAGGTAGAGGCGCGAGGACGGCTCGATCTCCCTCATCTCCTCGCGCGAGGGCAGCGACACCTCGAGCGCCGCCTCGACGCGCGCGACCTCGTCGGCGCCCGGCTCGTGGAGGTCGAGCCAGAATGCCTCGGCCGGCACGTCCTGTCCGGCAAGGATCTCGGCGCGCTCGACCAGCGAGCCGCGGCGGATGAAGGCGTAGAGCATGCGGGCGCTCCGTCGGCGCCTGAGGGTCTACACCCGGCGCCGAGGCTGGCGCCAGCGCGCAATCTCGGTGGCTGCGATCAGCCCCAGCTGCGGACGGGACCGACGTCGATGTGGAGGAAGTCGCGGTTCGGGTAGGTCCCGACGCCGCCGGCCTGCAGCGAGAGCGCCGCGCGCCGCAGCTGCGACAGCGAACGTCCGCGCACGCGGATGTCGACGGCCTGGCCGTGCATGTGGAAGCTGTTCCGGGCGACCCGTCCATCGCGGCGGCGCGCGCGCGCATTGGTCGCGGGCGATCGATAGCCGGAGACGATCTGCAGCGGCTCCGTGGTGTCTATCGTGCGCTGCATGCGCGCCATCAGGTCGACGAGGCGCGCGTCCAGTTCCGGCAGCGAGCCGTCATCGTGGTCGCGCAGGATGCGTCGGATGAGCGCCATCTGCTCGGGCAGGTACTGGCCGTCCGCGTAGTACACGCCGCTGAAGGCTTCGCCGGCCTGGGGATGGATGATCGCGAGGCGGCGCTCCGCAGGCAGTCGTCGAGGAGCGGCGGCCTGCGCTTCGCCACCGGCGACCAGCAGGCCGGCCGCGGCGAGGAAGCCTCCCAGGAAGCGGCGTCGCGACGAGGCCGGCAGGGCGGCCCCGCCTTCGGCTTCGGCCGGGGGCCCGGGGCGTCGTTGCGGCGGAACTTCCGTCATGGCGGCGTCTCCCTGGCGGGTCGCAGCTATGTCACAGGCTGCAACAATTCGTGAGCGGGAAGGTTTAGTGCCAAATACCGGCCGCCCGAGGCAACCCCGAATTTCCATCGGGGCGCACGCGATTGTGGAAAACTCGGGGCAAGGATCGGCCGGGCCCGGTCCCTCCGGAGATAATGCTCTGATATAAAAGGAGTTTCTTCGATCCGGCGGATCGCTTGACAGCGACGGGCTGGATAATGCCTCTATATCTTGTTGTCGGCGGCCAGCCGGCCACAATTGATAGCGCGGAGGTGGGGCATGGACTGGACCGAAGACCGGATCTCGGAGTTGACCAGGCTCTGGAACGAGGGGCTTTCGACGGCCGAGATCGGCAAGCTCCTGGGCATCTCGAAGAATGCCGTGGTCGGCAAGGCCCACAGGCTCCGCCTCGCCTCCCGACCCTCGCCCATCCGCCGCATGGCGATCCGTCCGGCGACGCCCAGGGTGCCGCGCGCGACGCGCAACCTCGCCATGTCCGCGCTGCCGCAGACCGCGGCGATGACGCCGGAGAGGCAGTCGGCGCCCGCACCCGCCCCGGCGGCGCAGTCCGCGCCGGCGCGCACGCGCGTCGAGACGCCCGCGCTGCAACTCTCCAACCAGCGTTGCATGTGGCCCGTCGGCCATCCCGGCGACGGAGACTTCCATTTCTGCGGCGAGCGCGCCCTCGTCGGAAAGCCCTATTGCGCCGCGCATTGCGCCGTGGCGTATGTAAAGGCGAAGCCGAAATCGGGCGAAGCCGCCTGATGCGGCCGCGGGCGGCGCCCAGCCGCCCGCCGCAGCTTGGGAGGCAGGCCCGTCCATGTCGCAGGCTCAAGGGGTCCTCGTCGCGAGGAGCGCGAGGCCGCACGAACTCCTCCTGCCGCTCGCCAACCGCCACGGGCTGATCGCCGGCGCCACCGGCACGGGCAAGACCGTGACGCTGCGCGTGATGGCCGAGAACCTCTCCGCCGCCGGCGTGCCGGTCTTCATGGCCGACGTGAAGGGCGACCTCGCCGGGCTCGCGCGGCCGGGGGCGGAGAACCCGAAATTCGCCGAGCGCGCGACGAGGCTCGGTGTCGAGGGCTTCGCCTTCGGCGCGACGCCCACGGTGTTCTGGGACCTGCTCGGAGAGCAGGGCCACCCGATCCGCGCCTCCGTCTCCGAGATGGGGCCGATGCTGCTGGGCCGGCTCCTCGAGCTCAACGAGACCCAGGCCGGCGTCCTGCAGATCGCGTTCAGCTTCGCCGACGACAACGGCCTGCTGCTCGACGACCTCAAGGACCTGCGCGCGCTGCTCGCTGACCTCGCCGAGCGCGGCGCCGAGATCCGCCAGACCTACGGCAACGTCACCGCCGCCTCGGTGGGCGCGATCCAGCGTGGCCTGCTCGCGCTCGAGGCGCAGGGCGCAGACCATTTCGTCGGCCTGCCCTCCTTCGACGTCTCGGACCTGCTGCGCGTCGACGGGCGCGGGCGCGGCCTCGTGCACGTGCTCGCCGCCGACAAGCTGATGATGCGGCCCAAGCTCTACGCGACCTTCCTGCTGTGGATGCTGTCCGAGCTGTTCGAGAACCTGCCCGAGCTGGGCGACCCCGAGAAGCCGAAGCTCGTCTTCTTCTTCGACGAGGCGCACCTGCTCTTCACCGACGCGCCGGCCGCGCTGGTCGCGAAGATCGAGCAGGTCGTGCGCCTGATCCGCTCCAAGGGCGTCGGCGTCTACTTCGTCACCCAGAACCCGCTCGACCTACCCGAGACCGTGCTCGGCCAGCTCGGCAACCGCGTGCAGCACGCGCTACGCGCCTTCACGCCGCGCGACCAGAAGGCCGTGCGCGCGGCGGCGGAGACCTTCCGCCAGAACCCAGCCCTCGACACCGCCAAGGCGATCACCGAGCTCGCCGTCGGGGAGGCGCTCGTCTCCTTCCTGGACGCGAAGGGCACGCCGGAGACCGTCGAGCGCGCGCTGGTCTGCCCGCCGCGCAGCTTCCTCGGCGCGATCGCGCCGGAGGAGCGCCGCGCCGCGATCCAGGCCAGCCCCTATCTCGGCCGCTACGACGAGCGCGAGGAGCGCGAATCCGCGGCCGAGCAGCTCGCCGCCGCGCGGCAGCCCGCCGCGCCCGCGGCAGGTGGCGGCGGCATCCTCGACACGCTCGGCGGCATCTTCGGCGGCGGCGGCCAGCAGGGCGCGCCGCCGCAGGGCCGCGGGCGCGGGCGCCAGCCCGAGGGCGTAGGCACGACGATCGCCAAGTCGCTCGCGCGCAACGTCGCCGGCCAGATCGGCCGCGAGCTGGGCGGCGCGGTCTTCGGCAAGTACGGGCGCAGCGCCGGCGGCACGATCCTGCGCGGCGTGCTCGGATCGATCCTGCGCGGCCGATGAGCGCCGCGCCGACGCCGAGCGCGACCCCGGCCGAGCGCAGCGCCGCGAGCGGCCTCGCGCAGCGGCTCAAGGACGTGCAGGCCGCGATCTCGGGCAAGCGCCACGACGAGGCCGTCGCGCTCGCCGAGAAGACGGTCGCCGAGGCGCCGCGCAGCAACGAGGCGTGGAACGCGCTCGGCGTCGCGCTGCGCGCCTCTGGCCATCCCGCGGAGGCGACGGGCTGCTACCAGCGCGCGCTCGACATCGCGCCGGGCGACCTCTCCGCGGTGGCCAACCTCGCCAACGCGCTCAAGGACCTGCAGCGCTACGCCGAGGCCGTCTCGCTGCATCGCCGCGTCGTCGCGCGCCAGCCCACCAGCACGGCGTGGACCAACCTCGGCGTCGCGCTCCACGACGGCGGCATGCTGGTCGATGCGCTGGCCGCCTTCGAGCAGGCGATCCGCATCCAGCCGGAGAACGCGAGCGCGCAATTCGACCGCTCGCAGGTGCTGCTGCGGCTCGGGCGCTTCGAGGAGGGCTGGGCGGCCTTCGAGTGGCGCTGGCGCCTGCCCGACCGGCTGCCGATGCCCAACTACCCGACACAGCGATGGGACGGCGCCCCCCTCGAGGGCACGTTGCTGGCCTGGCCCGAGCAGGGCTTCGGCGACGCGATCCTCTCCGTCCGCTTCCTGCCGACGCTGCGATCGCGCGTGCGGCGCGTGGCGCTCGGCTGCAAGCCGGCGCTGATGCGGCTGTTCTCGGGGCTCGCCGGCGTCGACGAGCTGGTGGTGATCGGCGCGGCGGCGCCGGCGCATGTCGCGCACGTGCCGTTCATGAGCCTGCCCGGAAAGGCGATGAAGTCCTTCGCCGACCTGCCGCCGCCCGCGAAGCTGCACGTGCCGCCGGAGGCCCGAGCGCGCATGGCGCCGCTGGTCGCAGCGGCCGGCGACCGGCTCAAGGTCGGGATCATCTGGTCGGGCAGCGTGACCTTCAAGGGCAACGCCCAGCGCGCGACGCCACTCGAGCGCTTCCTGCCCTTCGCGGAGGTGCCGGGCGTGCAGCTCTTCAGCCTGCAGAAGGGGCCGCGCGCCGATGAGCTCGCGCAATCCGGCGCGCGCAACTACGTCATCGACCTCGGGCGGCACTGCAACGACTTCGCCGACACGGCGGCCGCCGTGGAGCAGCTGGACCTCGTGCTGATGACGGATTCCTCCGTCGCCCATCTCGCCGGCTCGCTCGGCAGGCCGGTCTGGAATCTGCTGCCCTTCATGCCCTACTGGCTCTACCTCGACGGGCGCAGCGACACCCCGTGGTACCCGTCGATGCGCCTGTTCCGGCAGAAGGCGCCCGGTGCCTGGGACGGCGTCTTCGCCGAGGCGCGCCACGCCCTCGAGGAACTCTCCCGCCGACATGCCCAGCAGCGGCGCTAGCCTCGGGTTCGGGCTCTGCCTGCTCCTGCTCGGCGCCGCCGGCCAGGCGGTGGCGGGCGAGGCCCGGCGCGCCGGGCCCGGCATCGCGCCCGCGCCCTGCGCGGACGGGAGCTCCGGCGCCGCCTGCGCGATCGACATGCTCGCGGCCTGCATCGCGCGGGCCGAGCGCGAGTTCTGCGCGCGCGTGGGCGCCGAGCCGCCCGATCCCGCGCCGCGCCCGCGCCGCCTGCAATACCGGATCGACCGCGAGAGCGTCGTCCGCGCCGGCCAGGTCGGCGACGACCATCGCGCCATGCCGTGGTTCAGGCCCGGCGTGACGCTGGTGGAATTCGGGCTGCGCGACTGCGATGGCGCGCAGGCCGCGTGCGCGCGCGAGCCCTGGGAGGAATTCCAGGCCTACCTGCGCGAGCGCGACGGCAGGTGGCAGGTCGAGCACTGGCGGGCGACGGGCGATGCCGACCAGGGCGCGCAGCTGCCGGAAGCCTTCGCACCGCGCACCGAGTGAAGGCGTCAGCCCGGCGCGGCCGCGGCGCGATGGCCGAGGCGGCGCGACACCGTGCCCGCGGCGGCGCGCAGCGCGGCGATCACCTCGAGGCGCAGCGGGCGCGTGAGGCGCGCCTCGGGCGCCGAGAGGCTGAGCGCGGCCACGGGCCTGCCGCCGCGCTCGAGGATGGGGACGCCGATGCACATCAGCCCCTCCTCGTTCTCGCCGATCTCGACCGCGTAGCCCTTGCGCGCGATCTCGCGCAGCTGCCGCCGCAGCTGCGCGACGTCGGTCGTGGTGCGCCCCGTCATCGCCTTGAGCGGCGAGGCGAGCAGGGGCGCACGCTCCTCCTCGGGCATGAAGGCGAGGATCGCCTTGCCGAGCGAGGTGGAGTTGAGCGGGTGCCGCTCGCCGATGCGCGCCTGCATGCGCAGCGCGCGGCTGCTCTCGATCATCTCGACATAGACCACGCGGTCGCGGTCGGGGACGCCGAGGTTGATCGTCTCGTTGAAGCGCTTGCGCAGCCCCGACATGGCGGGGATGGCAAGCTCGCGCAGGCGCTGGACGTCGCTCTCGCCCTCGCGCCCGCGATGCATGCGCGGGCCGGGGCGGTAGCGGTCGCGGCCCGTGCCGTAGCCGACGAAGCCGGCCGCAGCGAGCGTGTAGAGGTAGCGGAAGGCCGAGGTCTTCGGCAGGCCGAGCGCGCGCGCGACGTCGCTGAGCCCGACCTCCTGGCCCGCGTCCTCGACGAAGACAAGGACGGCGAGGGCCTTGGCCACCGGCGTGACGAGATAGGGATCCGCGGGCGCGCCCGGCGCGGGGCGCGCGAGCGTGACGGCGCGGGTCGGCGAGGAGGGAGGAGGGCGCTGCATTCCGTGCCGCGAAACATGGGTTTCGGCTGCGGAAACCGTTGACCTAGTCTCGCCCGGGGATCAAGCGAAACGAGAGGGAAGTCGCATGTCCGGTTCGCATGGCAAGGGCGCGGCCGCCGATCCGCGGGGGCACAACTCGGGCCGTCGCTGCAGCTTCGACGAATCCGCGCGGCGAATCGCCGAGAACTCGCGCTGGCTGGCCGGGGGCGTGAGCAGCAATTTCCGCCTCGGCATGGCGCCGACGCCGCTGGTGTTCGAGCGCGGCGAAGGGGCCTGCCTCTTCGACGTCGATGGCAACAGGCTGATCGACTACTATCTCGGCATGGGGCCGATGATCCTCGGCCACAATCCCGAGACGGTGCGCCGCGCCGCCGCCGCGCAGCTCGAGCGCGGCATCCTCTATGCGGGCCAGACCGACCTCGAGGCCCAGGCCGCGCGGCGCGTGTGCGAGATGGTCCCCTGCGCGGAGCGCATGCGCTTCGCCTCCTCCGGTTCCGAGGTCGTCCAGGCGGCGTTCCGCCTCGCGCGCGCCGCGACCGGCCGCACGAAGATCGTGAAGTTCGAGGGCCACTACCATGGCTGGCTCGACAACGTGCTGTGGTCGACCGCGCCGGCGCCGGACCTCGCCGGTCCGGAGGACGCGCTGCGTCGCGTCGGCGGCAGCAAGGGCCAGGAGGAGGAGGCGGGGCAGAACATCGAGGTCCTGTCCTGGAACCGCCTCGACCTCGTGGAGGCGCGCCTCGCGCGCGGCGACGTCGCCGGCCTGATCATGGAGGCGGCGATGTGCAATTCCGGCGCGGTGGCCGCCGCGCCCGGCTACCTCGAGGGCGTGCGCGAGGCCTGCACGCGCCACGGCACGATCCTGGTCTTCGACGAGGTGATCACCGGCTTCCGCCTCGCGCCCGGCGGCGCGCAGCAGCGCTTCGGCGTCACGCCCGACATCGCGACCTTCGCCAAGGCGATCGCCAACGGGTTCCCGGTGGCCGCGATCGCCGGGCGCGGCGACCTGCTCGACCTCTTCGGCAAGGGCGTCGTGCATGGCGGCACGTTCAACGCCCAGCCGGTCGCCATGGCGGCGACGCTGGCGACGCTGGAGGCGCTGACGCCCGAACTCTTCGCCGCGATCGAGCTGCGCGGGCGCCGGCTGATGGACGGCATCCACGACGAGCTCGCCGCGGCCGGACACAAGGCGGTGGTGACGGGATGGCCGCAGGTCTTCCATGTCGCCTTCGACCTCGACGCGCCAGCGCGCAATTGGCGCGACCTCGCCCGCATGAACCGCGCGAAGTACGTCAGGTTCTGCGCCGCGCTGCTGGCCAACGGCGTGCGTGCGCTCGAGCGCGGCGCGTGGTTCATGTCCGCGGCGCACGACGACGCGATCGTCGACGAAACGCTGGAGGCGGTGCGCCGCGCCGCGCGCGAGGTGCCGGTCGCATGACGCGCGTCGCCATCGGGTCGCTGATGCAGGAGACGAACACCTTCGTCCCCTTCGCCACGACCCTGCGCACCTTCGAGGCGTTCTACCTCCATCGCGGCGAGGAGATGCTTTCGCGCTTCGGGGCGGCACGCGTCGAAGTGCCGGCGTTCCTCTCCGTCTTCCGCGAGGCGGGCGTGGAGGTCGTGCCGACCATAGCCGCGCATGCCGGCGCCAGCGGCATCGTCGCGCGCGCCGACTTCGAGGTGCTGCTCGGCGAGATGCTCGCGCGGATCCGCGCGGCCGGGAAGCTCGACGGCGTCGCGCTCGCGCTGCACGGGGCGATGGTAGTCGAGGACGAGCCCGACGCCGAGGCCGAGATCGTGCGCCGCGTGCGCGAGGTCGTCGGGCCGGGCGTGCCGATCGGCGTCTCGCTCGACCTGCATGGCCACATCACCGCGGCGATGCTGCAGGACGCCGTGTTCTACGTCGGCTACCGCGAATACCCGCATGTCGACATGTGGGAGACGGGCGAGCGCGTCGCGCGGCTCCTGCTCGACGCCATCGCCGGCCGCAGGCGCCCGGTCATGGCGCTCGCCAAGCGCCACATGATCGTGAGCGCCGTGCGCGCGACCACCGGCGCGGAGCCGCTGGCCTCGATCGTGCGCGAGGCGCGGCGGCACGAGGCGGCGGGAGCATGCCTGCACGCCTCGCTCTTCCCGGTCCAGCCCTGGCTCGACGTGCCGGACCTCGGCTTCGCGGCGCTGGTCTGCGCCGATGGCGACAAGGCCTCCGCGCAGCGCATCGCCGACGACCTCGCCGCCCGCGCCTGGGAGGCTCGCCACGGCTTCGAGCCGGAGCTCGTTCCGCTCGACGAGGCGATCCGCACGGGGCTTTCCGCCAGCGGCACCACTGTCGTCAGCGACATCGGTGACAGCCCCAGCGGCGGCGCCGCGGCGGACAGCGCGGCCGTGCTCCGCGCGCTGCTGCGCCTCGGCGCGGACCGCGCCGGCAGGCTCACCTACCTGACGCTCTGCGACGGCGCGGCCGCCGCGAAGGCGCTCGCCGCCGGGCCCGGCGCGCGGATCCGCCTTCGGCTCGGGCACCATGCCTCGCCCGCGGATGGGGCGCCGGTCGAGGTCGACGCCGTGGTGCGCAGCCTCTCCGACGGTGTCTTCACGATGCACGACGCCGGCGCGGAGGGCAGCGTCGTGCAGCTCGGCCTCGTGGCCGTGCTCGCGATCGGCGACATCCACGTCGCGGTGCGCAGCAACCCGGCCTTCGAGTGGGACACCGGGCTCTTCGCCGCCTTCGGCCTGGAGTTGAGGCACGCCGCGCTGGTCTTCGTGAAGTCGCCCGCGCATTTCCGCGTCGCCTTCGGCCCGCATGCCGCGCGCATCCTCGTCGCCGACACGCCGGGCCCGACCTGCGGCAACATGCGCAGGCTCAGGCTCCACCGCGTCACCCGCCCGCTCTTCCCGCTCGACTGAACCCGGCGCGCGCCCGGCCCCCGGAGGAAAACCGCCATGCTGAAGCCGCCATCCTTCGACCTCTCCGGGCGCGTGGCGCTGGTCACAGGCGGCACGCGCGGCATCGGCGGCGGGATCGCCGAGGCGCTCGCCGCCTCCGGCGCCCACGTGATCCTCACCGCGCGCAACGCCGAGGCCGTCGACGCGCAGGCGCGCCGGCTGCGCGAGGCGGGGGCGAAGGCATCGGGCATCGCCTTCGACGTCAACGACGCGGCGGCGACGATGGAGTGCTTCGCGGCGATCGCCCGCGAGCACGGACGGCTCGACATCCTCGTCAACAATGCCGGCATGACGATCCGCAAGCCGCTGCTCGAGCAGACCGACGCCGACTGGCAGGCGGTCATCGACACCGACCTGACCTCGTGCTTCCGCATGTCGCGCGAGGCGGCGCGCATGATGATCCCCCGGCGCCACGGGCGGATCATCATGATCTCCTCGATCAACGCCACGATCGCGCGGCCGACCCTCGCGCCCTACACCGCGGCCAAGCACGGGCTGCACGGCCTCATGCGCGCGCTCGCCGTCGAGCTCGCGCCGCAGGGGGTGACCGTCAACGCGATCGCGCCGGGCTATTTCCCGACCGAGGCCAATGCCGGGATCCGCGCCGACCCGAAATTCCACGAAGCGGTGTGCCGGCGCACGCCGGCCGGGCGCTGGGGCGACCTCGCCGAGCTCGGCGCCGCGGCGGTGTTCCTCGCCTCGTCGGGCGCGGCCTATTGCACCGGCTCGGTCGTCACCGTGGATGGCGGGCTGCTCGCGACGTTCTGAACGCGCCGGGGCGACTCAGCCACCGATCTCCAGCAGGTCGTAGGGCAGGGTGTTCATCGTCTCGTGCCCGGCCTCGGTGACGAGGAGCTGGTCCTCGATGATGAAGCCGCCGACGCCGTCGACGTAGAACGGCGTCTCGAAGGCCATGACCATGCCCGGCTCGAGCGGGACGTCGACGCCAGGCCCCGTGTAGGGCCATTCCTCGCTCCACACGTTCTGGCCGATGCCATGGCCGAAATGGCCGCGCGCGAAGCTCGGGAAGCCCGCCGCGCGCATCGCGCCGATGCAGGCGGCATGGACCTCGCCCAGCGTCGCGCCGGGCCGGAACGCGGCGCGGCCCGCGTCGAAGGCGGCGCGCAGCGCGGCATGGATGGCGCGGGCATGCGCGTCGGCGCGGCCGAAGACGAAGGTGCGCGCGGAATCCGAGCTGTAGCCGGAGAGCACGCAGCCGACGTCGATCTTGATCACCGTGCCGGGCTCGACCTTGCCGCCGGGGCCCCAGGGATCGGGGCCGACCGAGATGTAGTCCCACTTGCCGGTCATGTTGGCGACGCCGCGGCGACGCGCCTCGGCGACCACGGCGGCGTGCCAGGTCTCGGAAA
>Ga0194133_10006736_pt1 | contig 14026 bp, 12 predicted proteins | sample TA2KigOf40mmetaG_FD_155448 | JGI IMG/M metagenome (GOLD analysis project Ga0194133, IMG submission 155448) | Freshwater microbial communities from Lake Tanganyika, Tanzania - TA2015055 Kigoma Offshore 40m | ecosystem: Environmental > Aquatic > Freshwater > Lake | place: Tanzania: Lake...
AGTGTAGAGAAAATGACTAATCAGAAAAATAATCAAAGGAACTGGAAAAGGATATAGAAAAACTCCAATGTAAATATCGTAGACCTTGAAAATTGGTTACGTTGGTTGCAAAAAGTAGTATAGAGCACTGTGGAGAAGCTTTGTAAACATATTTCAAACACGTGAAAAATTGTCAATCTAGTTAAATTTTATAATTGTCTTAAATTACATAGTTAAGAGTGAGGTTACCATGGGAAAAAATAAAAAAGGCCACAATTGGAAATCCAGGCAAAACGTGTCTGGACATTTTGATGACCGTGAAACGAAACTGATTGAGGCTAAAGTCACTATTGAAACCGAAAAGGTAGATCATGATTTTCTAGTGCTAAAAATAAGAGATTGAATTCTTACAGAGGGAGGTTCAAAAATTGAAAAATATATTTTTCGTTAGAATCATGGATATGACCAAAGCAATCAGTTTGTTCTACCCTCATCCAAAAGAAAATTTATCAAAGACAAACAAGAGAATAACTGTTCACGACTTTTATCTAAAAAGCAGCGAAAAAATCTGGAAAAAATAGTGGACAAGAAGAAAAAGAAATTGGAGAGGAGTCAGCTTATAAAAGATCTTCAGGAAGTTCAGGTTCCAGAGACTGAATTGGCGTTGCTGACATCACTGTCAACCATACAGGTATACCTTTTTGAAGTTTGGCCCAAAACTCCATGCCATGTGCTTGACTGAGAGCTGATAGATTACTCTAATTTTTTAGACCAAGGGACTAAAGAGGCAATTTGCAGAAGATGAATGGGTGGCTAAGATGAAAGAGGAGGGAAAAGAAATAGAAAGACTTGAATCCTTTCCAGGCATCTTTATTTTTAGTTGCTTAAATTTGTAAATGTTACACGAGTTTTTTAGAGATTTCTTAACTCAATTCGAATGTTTTCAAAAATTCAGATGGATCTGATGGCTTTCCCTCAACTGTCAAAAAGATCAGATTGAGAACCAAACTTAAGGTTCGAGAAGAATTCCCCGAGGTATCTGAAAAAGATGACAATGTGTTGGGATTTAGCCCATCTGAAAGTGAATCGTCCGATGAAGATGAAAACGAAAGCGAAAATAATCATCACAAAGTCTACGAGACAAAGGCATGTGAAGCAAAAGAAGCTCATCCCAAAAAGCAAGAAGAGCATGGACCGAAAGTTGACAATTCTCACAATGATGAAAACAAATCTGAAGTTTCTTCAGGAAAGCCTACAAATGCAGAAATTTTTGTTATGCCTACACGATTTGTTCCAGTTTATAGGTGAGAAATATAGATCCATTTTGTAATATATTTTAAACTCAAACCATGTTTTTTACTCATATGCACTCCCTAATTTTAAGGTCTTCCGAAATACAATCACAGCGTGAAAAACTTCCCATTTTGTCTGAGGAGCAGCCAATTATGGAGTCAATTAGAGAAAACAATATTCTCATTTTGGCAGGTGAAACTGGATCAGGAAAAACAACACAGGTTTGAGGACAAGAAATTTAACTATTGATTCTCCTCTAGGATTAAGCATATGATTTAAAAGGGTGCTTTAGACAAATGGGTGGGGTTCAGACTAATAGTAAAATTGCATTTCATCAAAATGTGCAAGATGACATCTGAAACAAAAAACATGTATAAATTTCCCACCTTACATCGGCCTCTAGTGGACTTTTAATTCTCTTATTTCTTTAGATACCCCAATTTCTATATGAGGCCGGCTATGCTATTGAAGGAGTCATTGGAGTGACAGAACCTCGTCGAGTTGCTGCGATGGCTATGGCTACAAGACTCGGAGCCGAAATGAGTTTGGGTTCAGACATTGTCTCATATCAAATTCGATTTGAAGGCACTACCACTGAAAAAACAAAAATAAGGTCTGCCCCTGGATTTTAGACATGAAATTAGAGTTTGAGCAAAGAGATTCATGGAAGACATTTAATATTTAAAGGTTCATGACAGATGGAGTGTTATTGAAAGAAGTTGAGAATGACTATCTTCTTCAAAAGTACTCTGTCATTATCATTGACGAAGCTCACGAAAGGTCTGTGTTCTCGGATGTTTTAATTAGCTTGTTGTCAAGAATTGTCCTGAAACGCTCTTCATCTCAAAAGCCACTCAAGCTTATAATCATGTCTGCAACGCTGAGGATAGAAGACTTCACACTTAATAAGAAACTTTTCCCTGTCTCGCCTGCTGTGATTAAAGTGGACTCGAGGCAGTTCGAAGTCAAGGTTTCAATATTTAAAGTTCCATGTTTTTGTTTTTTCTTCTTTCTGCACAAGAAAGCCAAAGTTTTTTTATTTCACAAAAATTCATTATTTCATATTAGCTAAAATCAAACTTGCTGTAGGTGCATTTTAATAGACGCACTCCTGATGGGGAGGGAGAATATGTAGAGGAGGCTTTCAAAAAAGTTTCTAAAATTCATAGGACTCTCCCTGATGGGGGTATCTTGGTAAGTTAGAATTTTTTTTCCCTTTTTCAATTAATTCATCAATTCCTTCTCCCCTTTTTTAGGTATTTATGACTGGCCAACAGGAAGTGAAGTGTTTGGTGCAGAGGCTGAAAAAACTTTTTCCACCTAGGCTGGAAAGGTACTTAAATTTGACCTTTGATTAATGCAACTTTAATTTAATATTTTTTGGCTTTTTGGGGTTATCTCGATTTACAAATTCAGAATCTTAAGGTGTTTGAAGTTATTTCAAAAATTCTATCTAAGTAAACCTTCATTACAGCACTGGTAGAAACTTTGAAGATGGCCATGATCTGGATGTTGACGAAAATCTAAAGAAATCTTTATCAAGAGTGAAAAAACGGTTATCCGTGAGAAATGTGCATCCCAAAGGTCTTCTTCCTAAAATTGATCTCAATCAGGTAATGAAATATAAGTACAAGTTTTCTAATTTAATATCGAAATGGATTAAAATGAACACTTTCTTAGTACTGCATACTACCCTCAAAAGATGATACAGAGGCAGATGCATCATTGGACCAAACAACAGACTTAGATTTGGTGAGTTTCACAGACTAAACTTTCTGTAAAACCTTGTTCTCACATTCTGGATTATTCAGGAGGATGATCTGGATGATGACATAGGAGCCAATGATGGTCTAAACAAGTTTTCATCTCCTCTTTGGGTCTTGCCATTATATTCACTTTTGAGTACTGATCGTCAAAATAAGGTTTTTCAACCACCTCCTGAAGGACATCGTCTCTGTGTTATTGCAACCAACGTTGCTGAAACTTCTCTCACAATTCCAGGTTAGGTTTTACAAAATGTGTGCTTGCAATTTTATCTTTATCAAAAAGCTTCTTATGAACAGGAATAAAATACGTTGTTGATAGTGGGAAGGTCAAGACGAAATTCTACGATAAATTAACAGGGGTTTCAACATTCCATGTCACTTGGACATCTAAAGCTCAAGCAAACCAAAGAGCTGGAAGAGCAGGTAAATGGTAAAAATAAGTTCTAATCTGCATCGATTTATCAAGTTATATTTGAATCTTAGGTCGAACTGGTCCTGGACATTGCTACCGTCTTTATTCGTCTGCTGTTTTTGACAGTGATTTCAAAGAACACGCTCAGGTAGAAACCATTGAGGCTATTGCTATCTATCTAAAAATATCTTGTAATATTGAAAAATCTAGCCCGAAATTCTCACTCGACCTGTTGAGGATCTTGTTCTTCTTCTGAAGTCTATGTTCATCGATAATGTGATCAATTTTCCATTTCCAACACCACCCGATCAAGTACAATTAAAAACAGCAGAAAGAAAACTTCTTCTTCTTGGTAAATTTTAAAGCAGTTTTTCTATTCAAGTTTTTACGGTATATTTTCAAATCTCAGGTGCCTTGGAACCCCCGACAAAAAATATGAGCAAAAAAGAGTATGAGAAGCAAATGTCTAAAATGAAGATTTCTAAACTTGGTAAAGCTATGTCTTCTTTCCCTGTGGCACCGAGATTTGGTAAAATGTTGGCTCTAAGTCATCAGGTAAATTTGAAACTAGCAAGTTTAAACCCAGGCAAAAGTACTTTTTGAAACCTCATGCAGCTTCAAAATGTTAAATATTCATTTTAGCATTTTATCTTTTCAGCACAATCTCATGCCCTACACAATCACTATGGTATCTGCTTTATCTCTTCAAGAGGTTTTACTTGAAAGACCAATTGGAGAGTTCACCGATTCTTTGGATAAATCTCAAATAGTTCAATTAAGGAGAACCTGGCTTGGAAAAGGCCACTCAATGCTTTTAGTAAGCTATTTAAAGACCCAAGTTATTCAGGATTCTTTGTTGATTATTTTTATTGAAGGGTGACCCTATGGTCTTGATACGAGCTGTTGGAGCTGCTGAGTATGGAGGAGGAACTCAGGAATTTTGTGATAGATATGCACTAAGATATAAGGCTATGACTGAAATTAGAAAGCTAAGGAGACAGTTAACAAACGAAGTCAATATGGTAAAAGCAAAATAATCATCTTTTATGCCTTAGGGGCAAATTAAGATTTTTTTGTTTTTTTAGATCATGCCTGATTTAAATTTGGCATTAGACCCATCATTAAAACCACCAACTGATGAACAGTCCAAGCTTTTAAGGCAAATTTTGCTGTCGGGACTACCTGATCAAGTATTATATCACATTTTAGTGCATCCCAATACTTTCCTTAAAATTAACCATGTATTTTTGAAGATTGCAAGGCGGGTTGATGAAGATGAGATCAAAGAAGGAGAAGATAAACAGAAATTTCGATATGCTTATTTTTGCCCTGAAATGGAAGAACCAATTTATTTGCACGAATCTTGTGTTTTAAGGTATTTTTGTTGCTTTTAAAAACTCATTTTTCATTGTAGTGAAAAAGTTGTACATGATTTGTAGGGAACTCCGACCAGAATTCGTTGCTTATCAAGAAATATTCGAGACCTCTAAGATGTACATGAGAACTGTAACGGCGATTGAACCTGAATGGCTGCCCACTTTTTGCCCCGAAAATTGCACATTTTCAGAACCTTTAGCTGATCCAGAGCCTTTCTATGATGAAGAGAAAGTGAGCTTTTTTTTAAACTCTAAGTAGCAAGTATTTACAAAGAAAAATGTTTCAGGGTGAAATCATGTGTACGGTAGATTCAACATTCGGTGCTCGTGCTTGGAGATTACCAAAGACTCAAATTCCTCACCCTCATGGAATTGAAAAGTTTAAATTATTTGCAAAGTTCTTTCTCGAGGGAAAAATCGTCAACTGTTTGAAAAAGTAAGTACCAATAAAAACATTTTGTGTGAAAGTTCGATTTGGACCCAGTGTGGCATGCTGGTCACTGACTGCATTTACCTAGGGGATCTGATCATCGTGAGCTCAAAGCCTGGATATTGAACTCTCAGCTTACTTTTTTAATATTATTCAAAGATTAAAATGTTTCCTGAATTTAAAGCTTATTGTTCAAAATACTGATAATTTATTAAAACATGATTGTTTTTACAAACAAACAGATACTCAGACCAACTACTTTCAAATCCAGTAGTCATGGTTAAATCATGGGCTAATCTTCATGGGAAGCGAACACAAGCCCTATTGGAGGAGCTGGTCAAAAATAATGTTCATAACTACCAGACTTTTCAGAAAGCTTGCAAGAAAAATGAAAACTTTCTGAAATCCTCATACCTGGGATGGTGAGTGCTATATTTTTGATCAAAGTTATCTAGTACTACCTTGAACATTTAGTTTCAATAATTTCCTTCTTTACTCTTCTAGGGTACCTGACTCACTGAAAGAAGAAGTTTCCCTGTGTTGGCCAATTGCTAGCAATTAATGAGAAATAACAATTTTAGTTTCCATTAATCGAAATTCTTTCTATGTAACATTGCACAATAAACCTGGCATATTTTCGTGGGCTCTTGATCTTGTCAAAAATCGTATTTGTAATAGGAAAAAACCAATTGATGTAAATAAAAAGTTCTCACTTTTGAGAAATCTCTTTAGAAAAATCATGAACTTTCCATTCACCAAATATGATGATAAAATAGAGGAGAAAAATTGGACTAATTTTGTATCAAAGATTTGAGGTAATAAGGCAGTAATTATGAATTGCAAAGAGGAGAAATCAGAAGTCCAGAAACTAATTAAAATAAAATCAGGAGTCAATCACTCTGGACTTGAAGACCTTAGGTTAAGGATATCAAGGAAAAGTTCAATCAATTGTCAATTGTATTATCTGGACCATCCCTATATTTAATTGGTGATGGTTTCCTCTTCTTTTTGGTTGTGTTTGGCACCAATAGGCCTTTTCTTTTTTTAGGGGGTCGCCATGGCCTAATGGTTATGGCATCTGACTGTGGATGGGGAGGCTGGAGTTCAATCCCCGGTCGGGACAAATCTTTGGCCCCAGGATTTGTCTTCAAATAATCATCTAACATGATGGTTATCACAGTCGCAGGATTGATGGTTGTGCAGATCACACGAACAAAAAACCTGATTTAATTATTAAAAACACAAAATAATTACATCAGAATAAATACCATTCCCAAAATTTAACCAAGGATAGTTCAGATGACTGCAAGACACAATAACAGTGTGAGGAATTGTTGAAAAGTCTAATACTTTGGTATTAGAAGAATCAGTTCCTCAACCAACTATAAGCTGTCAATCAATCTCCTTGACCTCTTAAACTAGAAGGTCTAATTAGGACAACTATTTCCAATATGCCATAGGCCTGCCTTGGAAGAGCATACTCAGGCTACGTAGACAGGCATCGGTGGTAGGTTCTAAGTGTGCGATATCTTTTTAGTGAGTCTGGTGCTGTGGTACGGAGAAAAGTGTGTTAGCATCAAGAAAAGAATCAATACTGAGCTGTTAATTGATAGAGCGGCAGCTCTTCATTTTGGAGAGACTCGGATCAGAGTTGTGACCAATGAGGGTGACCAACCAGTGGCTCTAGCTGATTAAAGGAGCAAGCTAGTATATACCTTGATTTCAAAGATGTGGGAATGAGAGATCCCGTGTGAACCTATGTTAAAATGAGTTTAACAGGAATGTGATGAAATGGAGCATTAACGTTAAAATATTGCGAAAGCGAAATATAGAAAATGACTTGAATTGTGTGTTATTTAGAACACAGGGAACTTAACTATATCAGGTAAAGTACACGCCTTTTTTCTCATCAATTATGTTTGTTTTAAATAGTAATTTTTGATTCATATGTAAAATTCTTAAAAAGCATTTTTCAGAAGTTTCTAAAGCAATTTCTTATATGACTGTAAAGAAGAAAAGATTTAGAGTACAATTATTTCGCTCTTGGCTAAGCTTTAATATCAAGAACTAGCTTTTTTATTATTCGCAAGAAGTACGTATAAAAGTAAAACAACTAAACATTTGTAAACAAGTTTCGCCATTCGAATTCGAAATTTTCTGACATAATTTTAAGAAATTTTGAGTTTAAAGACTTGAGTCGAATTATGTTGTCAAGAAAAATTTCATCTTGTTTTCAAATTCGAAGAATATCTAAATCTATTGCCAATCAAACTTCTTCAAATGATAAGTCGTTGTCAGACACTGAAAAAGTAAGAAAACTTCCCCCAGTGACAGATAAAGCTCAGCTTCAGATGAGAGAAGAATTTTTCCGTAGGGAGCAAGAATGGGAAAGTCGGGTGGACCTCACAAAACTTTCTGAAAATGATAAAGTAATCCATCAAAAGCACAAGTTTGCAGCAATGTCTCTTCACTTATCGTACGAGGACCCTTTTACAGGCTTAAAGGTATGAAAAGTGATTATTCTGTCTTCGACTGGATCCCATCTACTAAAGTTGTGTGGATAATTCTTAGGTTATGAGCCGATGGCGTCATTTTTCAAAAGGTAGCTGCTGTGGAAAAGCTTGTAGACATTGCGTTTATGACCATGAAAAAGTTCCCGACGAGCGGAAAGTACAGAGAAGATTTAATGGCGCCTTCTGGGAGGACTTACCTGGTTTTGAGCCAACAGATGCCTCATAATTCTCATCAACACAAGCATTCAGACAGGAACAGAATCGAGGTGAATCGAGCGAGAAGGACGCGTTTTTAGAGCTCCTCAAAGAAAAATCTGTAACTCTGGTGTTTGTGGTTCTACAGTGCCAAAAAGCTGGAAAAAATTGAATTAGTGCCTGATGAACCAGACTACCAAAATTCATCACTGTCATTCAATTGGAAGTGCTCTTAAACAGCCGCCAAAGAAGTTGTATCAAGAATTTTCTCAGCAAAGGCCAAGGACTTCAGCCAGTCGGGACCTACTCTGCTACTTTTTTACATACCAGATAAGTCCACACAGTGGAGAACATTTCGTACCGTCCATCGGGAACTATCAGTATTTCTCGCGAGTCCCTTTTGTTTGATTGAGAAGTCTATGCTCGAAATTTCTTTTATTGAGTACACTAAATGAAGTACAACTGAACTGCTACCGGTCTTAAATCACTCAGCAGCACGTGTTTTTGACATTCATCGGCCACGTGCATATTTCCAATCTGAGGCTATATTTTGGACAGGCTGCCGCTAACGAAACTTGATTCAAAACAAACAATTTTCGTGACGTAAATAAGAGTTGAAATTTCGGAATTTGTAAATGGCAAAAAGAAAGAAGGTTGAGGAAGTTCAGGAACATCCTATAGATCTGCCAAAACGAATCAGAACCTATCTTGACGCTGGCTCTAGGTATGAGTTGTTCCTCTAGTCCTATCTACTGGTTTTTCAAGCTTCCAATTTTTTATCTCTAAAAGAGCTGATCCTGCCTACCGTGTTCAAGAATCTGAGCGTATCGTGGACGAGATCCTCAAATCTCCTGTAGTTGTCGCTAAGGTTAGATCGATCCTCAGGAAACATGCTAATAGTTCTCCAAAGGTACAAATTTTTCCATCTTTAGTTATTGGAAACTTAGGCCTGAATTGTTATCCTTATGAGATCATCTCTTTAATAAGGTTGTACAGCGTGCATGCACTATTTTGAAACAAAGATCAGTGGAGTTGAGCAAGCAATTTGAAATTGGTGCAGACTCTGACTCGTCATCGTCATCATCCCAGTCTGAAACCCTCTCAATCGCCCCCTCTCAGTCTTTATCAAGTGAAGCTGACGCAAGAGAAGTGTCAGGCTCAATCTTTAGATTATTAGAGAAGCACGTTAAACCAATGGAGGTCGATATTGAGGACGGGCACGTCAAATCTGTCAGAATAGAGGTATAACCGTTAAAAACTTACCATACGGTCGTTAGAATAGTGCAACTTAAGTTTCGATCATTTAAAGGTCTTCAAAGTTAATGGAAACCTCTTTGATGGTGTCCTGTGTGATGCCGATCTAATCGAGATTTGGAAGTGCCTGGGAGGCGACCCTGATAATATCAAGCAGCATGGTACTGAAGTAGAGACCGGCAGGTGCTTGAAAATTACTTACATCGTGGAAGAGCCTGTGAAGTTGATTTCAATAAGTCTACAAGAAGAATTCAATTTTGAAAAAAAAGGGAAGATTAGAACTGACGTATTCAGAGCCAGATTAGTCGACTTTGGCTATTTGGATTACAAGCTTGGTGATTTAGTACCAATCACATTTCAAAAGACGTTTTTTCGCGTCAGTATTGAGGAGATGGGTGATTGGTTGATGCCTTTTGGAAATATTGAAGGAGAATTTAGGTGAGAATTAATCATTTTAAGTCGACCACGGGTCGCGTAGTTGAAAAAGATTTCAGTGTCAGGTAAAACTGTCATTGATTGTTTTAGTTATACGAAAAGCAAAGAGACCGGAAAAGGCACGGATAATTATGTCGTCAAGGCACGCCTATTAAAGCACGTACCTGAAGTCCTACCGATTGCTGGTAAAAGATTGTACATCTCATATCCTGGACAACTTAGGCAGTGCCGTAAGTGCTTTGAGCAAGGGCATGCGAGCATCGCTTGCACTAAAACCAAAGTTGATTGGCTTGATTATGTGTTAACACTCAAGGGAAGTGGCACTTTTAAGCAAGAATTGTTTGATGGCTGGAAACAGGCTCTTGATCTCTATCGTCCAGACCCGAATACTAGTGATTTGAGGAACGTCATTAACTTCAATAAAAACCAGCAGAATCAAAATCCTGGACCTAGTGTTCCAACACCGACGCAAACACCAACTCAGCCAACTGGACAACCACCGCAACCACCGATCAATCCGTGGGGTAACCAGACAACAACGCAAAACAACGCAGGTCCTTGGCAAAATAACTCAGGGCCCTGGCAGACTCAGAATCCTTGGCAAAATCCTGGACAAAACTGGCAAAACCAAAACTGGTCTAATTCTGGACAAAACTGGTCAAATCCGAATCAAAGCTGGCCTAGAGGTCGTGGTCGCGGACGCGGTCGTGCAAGCAATACTCAGCGGAATTTTGGACCAAATTATTAGTTTTTTAGCAACAATTTTTCACTCGCTTTCTTTTTGATTTTTCGGTTATTAAGTTTTGGTAAAACCATTGAAAAGACTAAATAAAAGAGGTTAATAAATAAATCAGTTGCTGCCAATGAAGCTGAACTTTTGATTTGTTTGCTCAGAGTTTATTCTTGAAATTTGTGGGCTATTCTAATTCTGATTGTGCTGAGAATTTTAAGGAAAAACTGGCATCGTTCAGATACTACTGGGCCCCAGTTAACGAGTTGTGAGATAACCCAATCTCTCGAGCTCTTCTTCAACCTTTTGTGCCAAGACAGGAAGCGCCTCTTCTAGAGTTTGAATGTGCACCTAGGATTAAATGATTGAGTAGAGACCTTGAGTTTGAAGGAGAAATTAGTGGAAGGAAAGCTAAAACTTACTGCTAAATTCATCAACTCTAACCCTACTGTAGCTGGGAGGTTTTCTGCAACCAACATATTGAGGGTTCTGCGAAAATTGGTCTTCAGTGAAGTAATTATCTCTCTCAAGGCGTATTGACACATCACCATCTCTTGGACGTCGGTGTAATCCTAGGTGAATTTGTACCAAAGTTCAACTATTGAGCAAATAAAATAAACTAGTTATAGATTACCGGGTCGTCCTGAATATCCTGGAAACGAGGCATTATCAAAACTCAGTGGTTTAATCTGTTGAATCCAAAAAAAACTGGTTAAATTTTGCTACCTCTGCTTGTTGAAAAATATTGTTTATGTCCCGTTTGTTTGTTTGTCAGGTGTAAACGACCAAAAGAACTCTTATCCTCGACACGGACATTAGCCATCAACGATACCGAAATCCTGAAAAAAGCAAAATGTCGTTAAACATCCTTTCGTGGAATTGTGCAGGAGGTATCAGAGGAAAATTAGATGAAATTAGGCAATTAATTCATGACACAAACCCTGATCTTTTGTTCATCTGTGAGTCCGAGTACAATGGAAAAAATGAAGCATACTTCAGTGTCCCAAACTACCATCTTGATTGTGCAGGGACCTTGGATCTCGGTAAATCAAGGATTGTGTGCTATATCCATGAACAAATAAAGGGCAAACTCAAAAGAATGAAGCACCTTGAAGGAAATTTGGAGGATGTCATGATCTATGGAAATAAGTTTGTCAGGATCGTGGGTCTGTATAGAGGTTTCAAAAATTACAATCCAGCAAACAACGACCCCTTAGACAGTCTGTTTAAATGTTTGGATGAAGTCTGTAAATTTGATGGTGTTGTCATAGTTCAGGGAGACTTCAATATTGACCCAGCAAGAGATTATAATACGCGTCAAGGGCGTATGCTGGAGGATTGGTCACTTGAAAATGGCTTAACACAGTTAATCCAACGCCCGACTAGAAGAAGAGTAGTCACAAGAGCTAATGGACTCTGTCTGGAGGAGTCAATGATTGACCTGACATTTGTCAATGATAATAACACTGAGAGCTTAAATTTCCCATCCTTAACAAGTGATCATGACTTTCTTTGGTCGAAGGTCAGAGCGTTTGGTGAAAAGAGGTTGACGAAAAAAGTGACGATAAGAGATTACTCAGGTATGACACTGAACAGTATGAAACGTCTTGCGAGTGACACGCCCAGAGGGTTAAACAACATCAATGATCATCACAACTTTATTCTTAACACCTTGGCCCCAGAGCGGGTAGTCCGCACGAGAGGATCAGAACAAATCATTAATCCAAGAATTGAGAAGGCAAAAAAGAAAAGGGATAGAGCCCTAAAAAAATATAAAAAATTTGGAGATGAGAAATACCTGAAGAAAAGCAGAAGCCTTACCGCAAGGTTGAAGAAAATGATTAAGCATGAAACAAAGGAGACGTTTCAAAGGAAAGCACAAGGCCCTAATCCAAAATGTTTCTGGAATTCCGTCAATAACCTGCAAGGGAAATCAGGAAAGCCTGATATGAAGTTGCAAATCAACGGCAAATTATGTGAAGTCGATGAGCAAAATGCTCAACATGTAGCGAACTATTTTGACCAAAAGATAAAAAATCTAACCTCAGGGATGGCGCCGCTTGGGACCCCGATAACAAGTGAACTACCCAATTTGGAAGAGTTCACTCTGGAAGAGGTTAAATCTGCCATCACCAAGATGAAGGGTAAAATGAGCAGTGGAGTGGATGGTATCCCACTTAAGCTGGTAAAGCTCTATGGCCTAATTCAACCTGAAGTGTATTTGGATCTTTTTAATAGTGTCCTATCAACTGGATTCCCCCCATTGTGGAAAAAAGCAAGAGTTGTCCCAGTGCCTAAAAAAGGCGATCTGACCGATGTAAAAAACTACCGACCAGTCTCCAACTTGTGCTCGCTGAGCAAAGTGTTTGAGAGGTGTATACATGCTAGACTCACCAAACTGGAGGTATACGATCAGATAATTGGTAGTCACCAACATGGTTTTAGAGAGTTTCATTCTACAACTACCTGCCTGATGATGCTGAAGGATTATATTGCTGAGGGACTCGACTCTGGAAAACATAGTATTTTGTACTCATTAGACTTGTCGGCCGCATTTGATATGCTGAGGATTGACCGTCTTTTTGAAAAATTGAAGGATCGCATACCAGGGGGCCTACTGAAAATTATTATTGACTTCCTATCTAATAGAACTTATCGCATTAACGTAGGTGCAGCAATGTCAGAACCTATAACAGTTGATCGCGGCTGCCCACAGGGTTCAGTATTGGGCCCAGTACTGTTCAACCTTTATGTCAGTGAATGCATGTCCGGATTACATGGTTGTAATTTTGTTAGTTACGCGGACGACTCTTACGTTTTAAATTATGGAAGTACTATTGAGGAGGCAAAATTGGTAACAAAGAAAAACATGAGCCAGCATATTCAAAACCTTAGGGAATCCGGTATGGTCGTGAACCAATCAAAGACCGAGCTGTTGTCCTTTTCTAGAAACATTGAACCTACTCAGATTAAAATTGACCTCGATGACGGAACAAGCTTGCAATCCTCTAAATCTATGAAAGCATTAGGTATATGGATCGACCATCGTCTCAAATGGGATTGCCATGTTAGAGAATTGCGTAAACGAATCGCGAGAACCATCAATGGACTGAAAATAATACGAAGAAAATTGAACTTCAAGCAAGCCATCACGGTGGTAACCGCTCAAGCTATGTCGATTCTGTATTATGCATCACCTGCGTGGCTTACCCCAAACATTGGCAAAAAAGAAATGAATGAGCTTGAGAAAATTCATTTCAAAGCATTGCGTGTGGCATTGTGTGATTACCGACAGAGACTGAGTCGTAACACAATATCTGTAAGAACTAACCGTCTACCACCAAGGCTATGGGGTCAATTTGCAGCAGCTACCGTCCTCATGAAAATTTGGCAGCAAGACCAACCATCTGAGCTAAAGCAATCCATCTTTTCGAACACTTACACTAAAACAAGATACCAGGGACTTCTATTCGGCTTCGATGGATCTAAATTCAAGATTGGTAAACAGTCAACCAAGAACTGGAGTGGAAGTGTGTTGACACAGATAAAAGTGCCCTGGACTAATGTCCAAATGAACAAGGATAGAATCAGAACGATATTAAAATCGACATTCTATCCACATGACTTCATAGTGTTCAACTAT
>Ga0194133_10006737_pt1 | contig 14026 bp, 8 predicted proteins | sample TA2KigOf40mmetaG_FD_155448 | JGI IMG/M metagenome (GOLD analysis project Ga0194133, IMG submission 155448) | Freshwater microbial communities from Lake Tanganyika, Tanzania - TA2015055 Kigoma Offshore 40m | ecosystem: Environmental > Aquatic > Freshwater > Lake | place: Tanzania: Lake Tanganyika...
ATTGTTATATGGGCCACCAGGAACGGGAAAAACTACTACAATCATGAATTTGGTTACAGCGTATCAATCAAAACTGAATATGCAGAATCGTGGATTAATGATACATTTAAACGCATCCGACGAACGCGGAATCGACATTATTCGTAATCAAATTAATAATTTTGTAAGCACCAAATCGATGTTTGGAAATGGAATTAAGTTTGTCATATTGGACGAAGTTGATTACATGACCACAAACGCGCAAATTGCTCTTCGTTATTTACTTACGAGTTATACCGACAATAATGTTCGATTTTGCCTCATATGTAATTATGTTTCGCGTATAGACGAGTCATTACAAACCGAATTTGTTCGTATGCGTTTCAATCAGCTACCTCAAGCGGATATATTTGCGTTTTTGTGTAAAATACGCGATAATGAACAACTTCAATTGTCGGATGAAAACCTTGTCGCAATACAGCAACAATTTCATTCTGATATTCGAAGTATGATTAATTATATTCAGACAAATCAAGACGACCTACAAAACTTACATGTTATTACGCATAATGTGTGGGACCATCTTGTTGAATTATTTCAAAAACCAGCTGCTGCTGCTGCTGCTACTGCTACTGCTTCTGTTTCTGCCCTTGCCGTTGCCGCTCCCGCTGGATCTGTGACATCGGTTGATGATCAAGATGATATTTCGCATATTCTATCCTATTTCCGAGAGATTAGCACCAAGTATTATATGGATCCTAGAACAATCATTAAACAATTTTTATATTACATTGTCCGACATCGAACCAACGAGTTTGTCACAACAGATATTCTTCATAGCATCGAACACATTATTCATTTGCATCACATAAGAACAGAATATATTGTTCATTATTTTATACTCAAATTCCGCAATTATTTTAAGTGTGAAAAGAAGAATCATCGCGGGGGAGTTGGTAACGGCAACGGCGATGACAATAGTTCGATTGGCGTACCTCCGAAAAAACGTGTAATTAAAGTAAAGAAGTCAATTTCTAATTGTAATTCTAAAAAATGAATCATACCTGAAAAGTATTTCATCTGCGGTGGTCAGATAGAATTGAAATAAAAACGCTGTCGTGATTATTACACATAGACCAGACATAACGAATATCACTTGAAAATGTCTGAACTTGATACAGAATGGATGAAATTTATGACACGTATATCACGCCAACAAAATTGCGATAATGCCGACGAATCTAGTGGAGGTGAAGACGAATGTTCGGATCTGGATATCGGAGTTACGACAATACCTATTGGTATTGTATCGCATCAACCTTTGTCAAACGCACCCTCAGCAATATCTTCAAAATTATCCGCTAAGAAGTCATGTATTTCAAAAAAAGCACAGCGACGAACCTACTCGTTTTTAGATTCGACCGAACCACCTTACACAGTATCATCATCGAGTCAGATGACATCAGCGGTAGAATCCACATCATTTCATCCATCCATCTCTCCTATTTATATTTCGACAAAAACCAAAATCGGGTATTTGAATAAAGCTGTCAATATTTATGACGCATTTTGGAATGTTCCAGTCCAACATTATTATGAGAGAAAAGAAGGCGTCATCAAAAAACAAATCAAATTTCAAACAACCGACCCCACATTTATTGCGTCAATAAAAGAAAAACTAGAAAACCAACCGCGTTGTTATGAAGAATTCGTAATTGAACATATTGAGAATCCAAATGGACGTATTCAATATAAAGACCAGCGTAAGGTAAGCATCGGGTTATGTAAAAAAGATCTTCAAGGAAATAACACGAAAAAAAAACGCGCATTCTTCAACTGCTTTGTTCTAATTCTTCGGATTGATGGTGGTATTGCGCCTCCCGACGAACGAGCACCCGAAGATGACATACTCTATAAAGAGATGCATGTGAAAGTTTTCAATACTGGGAAATTAGAAATACCCGGAATACAAGATGACACTACTCTTACACACGTATTACGACTCCTTGTAACCGTCCTACGTCCTTATTTAGGAGATGACTTGAACTTTATGCCTAATCGATGTGAAACTGCACTCATCAATTCAAACTTCAATTGTGGGTTTTACATCGATCGTGACAGACTGTTCCATCTACTTAAATATAAATATCGGATGAATTGTAATTATGATTCGTGCTCTTATCCTGGTATTCAATGCAAATTCTATTACATACCAGGAAAAGATGTGGCGGAACAAACGGGACAACAACCAACGTTATCAGACAACACAGTCTATTATGAAGTATCATTCATGATATTTAGAACCGGAAGCATACTAATTGTTGGAAAGTGTAATGAAGAAATACTCATGGTAATTTATCGTTTCATTTGTTCGATTTTGACGAACGAATACGCGGGAATCCAAATGGGGCATATTATGTGTGATGGTAAGCCGCCAACGTTAGAAAAGGCTGTGAAAAATAGTCGTAAAAAAAGGTTACAGCTCACAAATATTCGATATTATGAACCATAAGATTTAGGCAACATTTATTTATCCTTTGAAATTCGTTCATTTCATTCATTCGTAAAGAATATAAAGATTTAAAAATTGAGTATTCTATATACAAGATATTTTTTTACATGTCATCCGCACAAAATGGAGGAGGTGCCGCTGCGTCATCAACATCAGTTGTTTCGCAAGACAGCAGCAGCCAGCAAATTAGCCGTATTCCAACCTATGCTTGTTTTCAGCATGCTACAAAGGTCGCCATTTTGGAAGATAAGCCGATTATCTTGGATTACTGGACTAGTTCGTTAGAGAAAACATGCTTGATTGGGGTTCGTTCAAATAACGAAAAACTGCTGGTTAAGAGTGAAGACGAATACACGAGTCCGATCGCAAAGATTTTCAAGGTGGATACTGAATACATTATTGTTACCGCAAATTCTGTCTATATTGTTGCCGCAGATATTAGCACTAGGCGTATTAATTGAACCAGTGTATTCTTCACGTGTAAAGAACTATTCTTATAATCGCCATAAGTATTATAAGAATTCATACTAAGAATCGCCGTGGTTATGGCGTCATCCATTATATTTTTAAGTGATTGTACTCCTCTATATACTACACTAGGCGCACCTGAACGCATTCCGTCAGTAATCGGGGTACCTTTATTTCGTTCTGCTCGTTTAGACTGGTCGATACCACCCAACAGTGATAAAATAGTGGTAGAATCATATATTGTGCGTTATAAACTTACTAGCGCACCATTCTCCCATGTATTAAATGAGATGTTGGTTTTTTTTCCAACCGTAACGATCACCGGACTAACCAACGGTGTGTCTTACGATTTTTGGGTAGTCGCAAAAAATCGTTTTGGTGAAAGTCCGCATTCAGCGACGATTAGTGTCATTCCTGGGTCGCCACCATCTCCTTGTCAAATCGTTCGTAGAGCGTATCATGCTACGTCATCGGGCACCGGCATTAGCGACAGCACACCTCAACATGTAGGTATTGAATTCACGCCACCACTCACCCAAAATGGTAGTAACGCACTCACATTTACGACAAAATATACCCGCCTGAATGGGGGCGGTGCTATGACTGATGTGTCATATGTTTCCACATTTAGTGTTCAGTCCAACGAATATAGTTTAGACATATCTGGAACTATCGCAACAAATACAACTGGTGTCAAATCAAATTATATAAGAAAACAACTAACACCACCGACAGGGGTGGCTGGATTTCAAAGCGGCGATTATCGATTCCAGGTATTTTCATCAAATATTTACGGAATATCTTCGGCGTCTGAACTCTCGTTCAATCTTCTGTTACTTTCAAACATCGATGCATCGAATAGTCCGCGGGTTGTTGCTCCAACATTTTCGACTTATCCGATTCCCGATAACGCCGGGGTTGTTAGTTTGGAACCAAGCGATAAAAGCATACGATTCCGATGGAAACAGTATCGCGGTATTGGAAGCGGCAGCACTGGTCCGAATGCGTATGCCAGTTGGTCCTATCGTATCCAATATACTGATGATAAAGACAATTGGTATTACCCACCGGTGACGTTAAACGCACCAAACACCGCATATTATCCTGAATATACTGTTCAATATGATACTGTAAGCGTTGGTTCAAATACAACCAATTTCGAGTATATGTTTGATATTAGTCGTAATGTTGTGAATGGTCGAAGATATTATGTTCGATACTGTGTTGTGGATTCTTCGGGTGATACAAGTCAATACACCCAAATTACAACAACGAACCTTTCACTCGTATCATGTATTCCAGGTAAGTTGCCAAATCCGCCAGAAATTTTCAGAGCAAATAGCGACGATCGTTTAGTTCGACTTTATTTTGACTGGCAACAGCGTCCGCCTAGCTTAGATTTGACTGGCGGATTGCCAATTTTAGATTATCGTATTGCGAGATATAATGTGACTCGGACAAATTCCGGGGTTATTGTTTCAACAATTCCAACTATCGTATTTGATAACCTACCTGGGCCATTTTATGAAGATAATTATGAAATTATTTTCAACGGGTTTGAATATGAATATCATGTATATTCTAGAAATAGTTTCGGGTATTCGGCTACATATAAAGCAGTTCGCGGGGTGCCTTTTTTTCCCTCAGACGTAGTTCGCAACGTAACTGCTTCGGTTGATACCAGTAAAATTACGCTAGAGTGGGATGAGCCTGAAACAATTGAAGCAGAAGCACCAATTGTTGATTATTATATTGAATATAAGTTATACACTCTTTATACGGTTTCGGAAGTCGGGTCGGCTAATATCGTTGGAACATTATCAGATTTAACAACGATAACAAATACAAATCAAGATTTGAAAAACATTTTAGTAGATGACGTATTATGGAATAAGCTACTTCCGTTTCCTCCAGAACAGCCTGTCGGGATATATACAAAATCTTTAGCTCGCTCCTTTACTGTACGGAATCTTTTAAATAATACAGCATATGTTTTTCGTGTTGCTGCTGTAACCCAAGACGTCGCGCGGCGTAAAATAATTGGATTGAGGAAGGTGTACGGCCAAAATAGTCCGTATTTACAACGTCCTGTGATTATCGGACAAGTTCCATCAAAAATAACGAATATTGAATATTTCAATTTGGACAGTAAGCTATTAATTACATGGACTAGTACAAATATACAAAACACCGAAGGTATTCTGCGATTTATTGTTGATTATGATATTGCGCCAAGTGAAACTGGATATTCGTTACGACAGACCTTCGAATATAATAATAGTGTAGTATTTAATGATGGAAGCAACCTGATATCTTTTCAAGTGACGCTAATTGGATTAAGTAATAATGTGAGCCAACGTCCCGATTCAAGAATGAATAGTTATGTCGTCAAGATATATGCGGAAAATTTGGTGGGTTTTACGAATGAACAAAACAAAGTTAAATTACATCAGGAACCGGCTACTACAAATTTTAAAGATATATATGAGAATATTACAATTACAAGAGTGATTCGACCAAGAACAATACCGTCTCTTATTACAGAAGAACGTTCCACATGATTTAACATGTATTGAACTAAGAATGCGTCTTTACAATATTATTATTATGTATATAGGTTTCATAATAATAGTCATCGCAATCCTTTGGATGTCGACGATTACACCTACATTATCTAACTTTTCAATCTCACCACGCACATACGGTGACGCCTCATTTCAATTAATCGATCCTTCTTCTAATAATACTACTCCTGATGCTTCATTCGCATTTACTAGCAGTAATCCTACAGTTGCGGATATATCAGGCGCGCGGACCGTCATTATTCTAAATAGCGGACAAACCACGATAACAGCAAAACAGTCGGCGACATTCGGATATACAACTGCTGAAATAAGCGCAATTCTTACTGTTAATAAAGCAACAACCGTTATTTCAAATTTCGTTATCCGTCCAAAAGAATGGGGTGATGGTTCATTTAACTTGGTTGATCCTGTATCAAACAATCCATCGGGCTTTGTATATGAGGTGCTAACACCAAATACAATATCGTTGTCGAATCGCGTCGTTACATTATTACGGACAGGACTTGCTCAGATTCGTGCGATCCAGACAGACTTTAGTATGAATTTTACACCTGGTTCCGCTGTAGCAACTTTTGATGTATTATCAAGTATTGTTCGCGTTGGAACCCAGAATCGTATGGATTTATCATGGAAAATTCCATCAGAAAATGGTTCTACTATAAAAAATTACTTCTTTTACACTGAAGAACGAATATCTCCAGTATCTCCAGGGCCAGCAGTTAGCACTATATTAGATCCAACATACACGAGTTCTATCAATCCGTCTTATTATTCGTATGCGCTTCCAATTCCATTTTATACTCAAATCATATCTGCTTCCGGATTATTCACGGGTATTGATGTAAATTTTCCCAATATATTATTTAATATCACAACAACTCAATCATCATTACACTCAAAAACAAATTACTTTGATTTGGGATATTATGGTGAGATCGAAGTAACATGGGAATATCATAATGACCGCCCTATTGTGGAATTAAATCCGGCGTCGGTAGCAACAACGACGATGAGCCTTTCAATTTATAAAGAAGCGAGTATAAACCCTGGCGACAAACGCGTTGATTTGATATTAAATTCGGTGAGAATTTACGATTCTCTCGTAAATTGTTTTGGCCCGATGCCACAAAACAACAATAAAACGATGGTTGATATATTCCCGATCACATTTCCAGGTATATTATCGAGTGATACAAGCGCAGATACCCGCGACCTAAAATATTTAAAACCATCAGACGTGATTTCAGGTCGTGTTAGCATATCGAGTAATACATATTCCCCGGCTGACGCACCTTTGACAACTCGTGAATATAGTATCCTCATAAAAAGCTTGCGTATCGCACCATTTCGTTTTCCGATCTCGAGAGATTTTACATCTCAGCGATTAGGTCAAGGTGTAAGCACACCAGGTGTCGGGTTTTCCGTTTCAACGTATAATGCGTTGTCTTTGCCGGAAAACGACTCAAGCGGGGGCATATTGTATCACATGCCAAAAATGACACGTTCAATCATGGATTATGGAAAAGCAACATGGTCATTTTCTTGGAATTATGCAGCCAATCTCTCGAAACTCGCCACTGATATCTCTTATTTGCCGGTCGGCGGAACTTCTGCGAGTGATCTATCTGCGAATTTGAACATCCCCTTTCGCATGCGTATTCGCGGATTCTCTCGGCCATATTATAAAACAACATCCTTCATAACAGATAATAGTTATAATACTACGAATGTGAGAGATTTTTTAACGAATGTGTCCGATGCTTCCTACAATATGCGCATGTTGTTTGACATTTCTTTGAATGACACCGCAAATTATGCGAAGATTGCTGCTACTTCTACTATGTCTGATTCATCATTCGGTATTGTATCGCAAACGTTTGATGTTAGTGGCGCAAGCGGATTTCCGTCTTTTTCGGAAGGTTTTGATTATTCACACACTCAATTTATATTTTTGTTTCAACTTACAATAACTGATCCTAGTTATAATAATTACTTTAAAATGATGAATTCTCAAAGTGATTCATTTCAAGTAAAGATGTTATCACAAACATTCACGCCACATCAGTTTTATCGATTCGCCGGCCCCGACCCAACCATACCAGTTTCCTATGAATTAGATAGTTCTAGGAACACACTATACGATATTAGTGATTCTTATACTCAATTAACGCCAACATATCCATTTTTCAATTTGACAAATGGCATTTATTATTCCTATCGTATCTCATCGTATAATATTGTCGGTCCAAGCGGGTTTTCTTCATTATTCACTCGACGTTGTGGTTCAGTACCAAATACAATTGTAAATCGAGTAAATAGTCTTGGCACAGATACATTTACGATTGAATCTGAACGAACATCAAATCGTGTGAATATATACTGGGAAAAACCGTCATTCACCGGGTATGAAATACAATATTTCTCATTACAAACAGCGTTAGATATTTCCGGACGATGGGTAACATCAACTGAATACACATCAGATATTTCTATTAACTTATTAACGTTTGATACATTTGACGATATAAATGTTATTGTAACAGATCAAACAAAAACAGAATACGATCAAGCGATTACATCTTATACATATAAAACACTTGAAGCACAACAATATGTTAATACCAGCTTAAATTTGAATACTCCGTTATCAGGGTCTCTTATCAACGGTTTCAAGTATTATTTTCGATTGGCTGCTGTAAATGAACTTGGCCGGTCTTCGTACTCGTCGGTATTATCTGGTATTCCATTTGCGAGGCCAGTCAATTCCCCAATTAAGTTTGTAGGCACACCTGTTATTGGAAACGAATTAGTGATTCTAACATGGAGAATACCCCAGGATGATGCTGGTTCGCCAATCTTGAATTATATTATTGATTATGAGGAAGTTGTTACAGTAGGGCAGAAAGATACGTATATTAAAAAAACGCGTTATCTTCAAAATAGTACAGAGGCAACTCTTTGGAGAACTGCAAATCGTGGTTATCCTTTTGATGATTTTCGGAGGCTTTATGCTGGTATTAAACGATATTCGCTTTTATCTTCTACTGAAAAGACCAACTTGATCAAATTACGCGATGAATTAACACCATTTGTATTACATCCGCGGCCGATTACAATCAACGAAACAGATCGTTTTTTAAATAAGACTAATGTTGATATGTCACAAAATATTATTTTGTCTTATAATAAACAAACATTCACATATAAGAGTGAGTTATTAAAACAAAACGCATTTGACCTTTCGAACATTCAATTGAAATGGTATTATACACAAGATTCTGTTAGTTCATTATGGAACTCAACGATTACTTCTTCATTCCATATTTTGATAAGCGGTCATCTTGAACATAATAGTAGCGAACGCTCGAGAGATATTTCTAACGTATTTGATATTTCTGGAACGTATGTTGTATCATATAACAACTTATCTACACCGAATGATCCTACAAATCCTATCTTTAAATATATTGACTATACCACAGGAAATGTTATTGTCGATGGAAGCACCCCTAAAAAATTTGTAAATTTGAAATTATTAACACCACCCACTATGTATCGTATCGACGCAAGTAATGGTGATGGTTATTATTTGAAATTAGATTACACTATCAGTAATATTTCCAGAAGCGATTATCGGTTTATTTTTTATTCTAGTAAGGTCATACTGAACGGTATTGCTCCAGTACGCACATTTTCAGGATTACCCACCGAATTTACAGTGACGTTGAATAGTAATATCGATTCTCCATTTGTAAATAATAAAAAATATTTATTTACAGTAACACCGTTTAATATTAATGATTTTTTTCCGGATTTGGACCTTTCTGACAATTATGGAACCGCACCAAGCCAAGTTAAATTCACGATGGGCACCACTTTAAACGATCCTATCATCGACATGAGTTATTCATTAATATCTACTGCTCAAGGTGGTAAAGTAGTGCTCCGATGGAGATATTCATCTCAACCTCAATATTATATCAACATAACAATACCAAGTGAATATACACAAGAAAACCTTTATCCAAAAGAGTATCAATCAACATTACAATCTAACGGCTACTTCACTTCATTCATTACACCTAATCTCGAACCTATAAGTGGTATTGTTACATATACAATACCATCAAACCTGCAATCCGATATCGACGCATCAAATGCGCAATTATTTTTGAAATCTGGTCGTGCGTATGAGATTACTGTGTCGCCTCTTCAATCATTTTATTTGAGTGGTTCAGATGAACCAAATTATATACCGGCTCCTTACAGGAATATAAATCCAGAAGGCACATATATTATTCCATTTCGAGTTCCGCTTGCTCCTTTAACTTTATCCGCACAAGGATATAATGGCTCAGTCACGTTGAAGTGGAATTTACCGGATTTTGCGAATGATCCAAATTATTATAAAACTGATATTACTTCGCCATATTATAGATATAAATATTTTACACTTGAACGGCGAGATCTCTCTTCAAATGATCCTCTTTTACGAAATTGGCGAGATATATCGAATGAGATTTTCATTCCAACTGCTGAAAATGGTGGTGTTCCTGGATATGAAGTCACGTATCCAAATATAACCGGTGTGAATGAACAACCCATACAATTTCGTGTTCGGACGGTTATCGTAAATGAATATAATGGCGAGAGATCGTTCTCAGATTATACATACATGTCGGTTGTAAATAATATACAGGTTAGCGTCCCTGTGAATAGTAATGTCTATCCATCGTTATACCCTTATACTCCAAGCGTGCCGAATTTGCGATTTGCGACACGTTCAAGCACGATTACCGGTGCATTAAATGGTCTCACCGTATTTTTTGATTATCCGACGTATAATGCCAACGCTGATTATTATGAATGTTTTATTGAATATACCCCTCCATCAAATTCTCCAGGGTCAGGCTCAAACTGGTATAATGTATTTGATGTAACTAATAGTATTGCGGATCTGTCATTTAATATCAGCTCAAATCCTTCGTTATTTACAACAAATGGGCGGCTCAGAACAACTTCTGCGACGGTTGGAGGAACTCAAAGTTTAACAGTAATATGTCGTTTTACTGTTCTTGCGTATGGAGTGAAGATACGTTTGTATCCTCGTAAAAATGGAATCGATACTGGAAGTGATGGATTTTATTCACCATATGGGGCAACACTTTATACAGATTATTCAAATATCAAGTATATTGAAGTTTAGTCATTTCATTTCATTTCATTTCATTTCATTTCATTTCATATTTCATATTTCATATTTCATATTTCATATTTCATATTTCATCAGAGTCCTGATTGAAGAGCCTGTATTTGTTCGGCGGTGAGTGTATCTGGAAACTCGATATTGAATTTGATTTTAAGAACACCAGCTTCTCCGTTTTTTTCTAAACCCAAACCAGGTATTGTTTTAATATTACCCGGTTTAATTACGTTTCCCGGTTTATTTGCGAGTTTGAATATCCGCCCGTTGAGATGTGTAATTTCGAAGTCGAACCCGCATAATGCCGCCTTGAGTGGTATCGTTTTTTCGATGGTTAGATCGAGTTGTTCTACCTTGAATAATGCGTGTTGAAGAACGTTGATAATAATACGAATGTCGCCTTTCATGCCTGCTTCATTCATATGCCCGCATTCATTTAAAATGATCGTATCTCCTTGAAGCACGCCTTTCGGAATTTGCGCATGAATCGTTTCGCGCTCAATCTTGATAATATCATTATCCGGAACTTGGCGGTCAATCTCGAGTGGAATCGAACAACCGTTGTAGCACTGCTCAAGTGTGAGTGATACTGTTTTCACGATAGTGTCTGGAACTTGATATATTCGAACATTTGGAGGAGGGGGTTGTTGTTGATGTTGATGATGTCCTTGTGGATGCCCGAATCCACCATTCATACGTCCATTCTGAAACGTTTGAAAAACAACTTTTGGACCCATACCTGGACCATGCCCCCCCGCGGCGTTACCAAATAACATATGTAATAGTTCTTCTGGAATACCGGGTGGCATCCCTCCTGGAACACCGCCGCCGAAATGAAACATATGTGGTATGCCGCCGCCTGCTCCTCCGCCACCACCGCCTCTCCGCATCATATCATATGTCCTGCGTTTATTCGCATCTGATAAAGTCTCATACGCGTTGTTCAGTTCTTGGAATTTCTGCTTGCTTTCATCCGTATTTCCATTTTTATCGGGGTGATGCACCATCGACATTTTTCGATATGCTTTCTTAATTTCGTCTTCGCTTGCCTTTTCGTCTATACCAAGGATTTTATAATAATCCTTATCTTTGTCGATATCATCCATGTTCATCTGCGGAAAATCATGAGATTCAAAAAACATTTCTGGACCGAAACCATGTCCGTTATGTCCGGGAAAACCACTCGAAGGGCCGCCGCCAAATGGAAAATTAAAAAACATAATGGAATAAATGAAATAAATGAATGAATGAATGAATAAATGGAATGGAATCGAATGTTTGTTATTACTTAAACATTATATTTATTATACTTTCATAGGACGCGCCGCGCTTACTGAATCAAAACAATCAACAAGAAAAGATTTGTGATGATTCATCTATCTCCCGACATACCATTTATTGCGAAATATCAGCCATCTAAAATACCGGATTTTGAACAATTGGACGAAAATACCGTGACGATTATTAATAGTCTTATCGAAATGGATAACTTGAATATTATGTTTTATGGCGAATCTGGGTCAGGGAAGACGTCTATTATTAATGCGATGATCCGCGAGTATTACAAAAAATCTGGGTGTAATAATACGACAATCAAAGAAAACATTTTGGTTCTCAATAGTTTGAAAGAACAAGGGATTCAATATTACAGAAATGATGTGAAAGTGTTTTGTCAAACAATGACGATGATACCTGGAAAAAAGAAAATCGTGTTGCTAGATGATATCGATTTAATCAACGAACAAGGACAGCAAGTTTTCCGAAATTGTATTGATAAATACAGCCATAATGTTCATTTTATTTCATCATGCACCAATATTCAAAAAGTAGTCGATACATTTCAGACCCGTAATATTATTGTTAAAATCAATCAGCTAAACCGTAGTTGCTTGAATAAAATTATGCTAAAAATAAAAATGAATGAGCGTTTAATGATTACAGCCGATGCGGAGGATTTCTTGTTACGGGTTTCGAACGGATCGGTGCGAACACTCATTAACTATTTGGAGAAGACGAAACTAATTGATCGAGAGATTACGCTAGAACTTGCCAATAAGATTTGCACCAATATTGGATTTCATCGTTTTGAAGAATATACGCGAATTATATTGGATGATGCGGTTGATGTGAATACACGATTGCGCCGCGCAAATCAAATATTATTTCAATTGAACGATGAAGGATATTCAGTGTTAGATATTTTGGATAATTATTTCTTATTTGTCAAGATGACGCCTCTGTTTAGTGAAGACATCAAGTATCGTATTACATCGTTGATTTGTAAATACATCACGATATTCCATAACATACATGAGCATGATATCGAATTGGCACTATTTACGAATAACCTATTGGGGTTGCGCGTGGGGTTGCGCCCCCATACGACGCAGGGCGATAAACTGTGCTAGAAGTGGTGCTTATATTCGTATAAAGATTAAAGCCACTCTTTACAATTAAAACACCGATTTTTCATTTTAGTGTAATGTAAAATAGTAATAATTTTAAAAAATTGAAACACATTTTAGATGTAAGGTGTAACATATAAATTAAAATATAATAAATGGAACATATTACTCTTATGGAAAAACGTATTGGTGCTGATTTAGGATATCATGAATCTAACATTCGTCCAGAAAATGGTGAAGGTTGTGTAGGTAAGAGCGGCTTAGATAAGAATCTAAGTCTCGAGAAAATATTAGAAATTGCGTATAAAATGGACAAAAAACCGAATATAATTATTAAGGCGGGACCTCGTGCTAAGTGGTATTTGAAGCGATGCCCTAAGGATTTAATTAATATAGAAATTGAGAAACAAAGACGTTGGAGAGATATTTCTCGTAGCACAATGTGGATTATTGATTGGGATTTGTAATTTAATAAAAATTAAAATAAAAAATGAGTGAAACCTATTTTTTATTCGACGTTGAAGTATAAATGACTAGCACCCGGACGCTTTTATTAGCAGATACTTCCCCACCAGCGTATTTGATTCGAGAACCTGTTTCGGCGATAGTCGTGCGAACCACTGAAACTTGCTTCGTCTCAGTATTTCCTGTTCTGGAATGTAGATGCCAGCAGCGGTAGGTGACAGCGGGACATCGACGTCGGCAAGAAGTTCTTCAATAAGAACCGGTTTATTTGTCGTTGTTTTCACGCCAAGTTCTTCCGCAGGAATAAGACTAACCGCTTTTGGAGATGCGGCTTGTTTCGCACACCACCATCTAGTCGTTTCACCTGTAAAATCCATTTCATGCGTTTGATCCCGGTTGTTGATGTCCA
>Ga0194133_10006738_pt1 | contig 14025 bp, 16 predicted proteins | sample TA2KigOf40mmetaG_FD_155448 | JGI IMG/M metagenome (GOLD analysis project Ga0194133, IMG submission 155448) | Freshwater microbial communities from Lake Tanganyika, Tanzania - TA2015055 Kigoma Offshore 40m | ecosystem: Environmental > Aquatic > Freshwater > Lake | place: Tanzania: Lake...
CAACCGCGCCGATTGACATTCCAACCAACTCCAGTGTCAACCCTATCAAGGGAACATTCAATTGCGTCTATTCTCCGGACATGTGTTCCGGTGCGTCTCTGACCATTTCAAATGACCGCACATATTTGTCTCTCTCTTGCAGCAGTTCTGGTTCGGCAATTTCATTTTATGGGACGCAGTATATTCCATCTGAAATTCGGATATACGCACCATCGCTCCACACCTACAATGGTTCAAAAACCGATGCTGAAATACTTATTGTTCACACAAAAGGCTCCGGCTCCGGCTCCGATGGGTTGATTGTGAGTGTTCCCGTTTCTTTGACCAGTTCTGGTTCCGGTTCCGACAATGTGGATTTGGCGGCCATAATTCAAGCCTCGAACACCATCAACGTGAACACCATATCAATCAACCCTTCGGTTCCCATGAATTACGACGTGAATGCAAACAACTTCATTCCGAATAAACCATTTTATGTGTATTATGGCACACTTCCATATGATTCATGCAGTGGAAATTATTATTATGCAGTGTTCACCGACGTGGTTTCTGCTGCGGGACCACTGAGCGCACTTGTAGCCAGCAACATTGCTTCCGTTCAACCGTCCGTGCGAACAAATTTGCAAAGAAGTCCCACCGGACCCGTGACAGGTGCAAACGCCAGTTCTGCCGAAACCGACGACTACGTATTGTTTGAAGTGATTGGGGACTGCGATGATGACGCCGCGGGTGATGGGGGGTCGGGTTCTAATGGCTCCAAGCCCACGGTTCGCACCCCCAAATCATCCATTGGAATGAACATTGTGTGGGGAATTCTGATTGCATTAGTGTTGTTGGGCATTTCATACATGTTTTTAACAAGCAATGACACCGCATCTTCCGCACCAAGACCACCAGCATACAATCCTAACATTGCATCTGCACCTCCTCAATGAAACAAAACAATGACATGAAATGTGATGGATGCACATCATGTCATTATTTGAAGCGCTTAAACTTTAAATGGCAGTATAGCCAAGCGATGTTTGGTCCAACTGATTTGGGTGAAACGACGCGGTCGCACTGCCAAGCTGCGTGTCGGCCAATGGCGCCCTCAATGCAACCATTTGCTCTTCCAGTGTCACGGGAAACTGGTTGAAAGCAGACAACTCTTCACTCTTGCGCTTCTCGCTCGGCACATATGCTTCAATTGCCGCGCTGCCAGTGGTGGTGCTGGACCGGCGAATCAAAATGTATGCTGCAAATAAAGACAGTATGCCGACAACTGGATGAGAATGTATGAAAAATGACAGTGCAAACAGAACGACAACGATGTTTCCTAAAGGTGAATCAATGACGGGTGCTATCACTTGTGGTGTCGGAACATTCAACACAATATACAAAATAATTAACACAGTAAGCAACATTTCGTGCTTACGGCAATTTTTAAATGTCTCGCGCATCATTTGGTCCATTTGTTGTGAGAGATTTGAAATAGTATGATTTATTTTATAATTATATCATATTATTTTTTTTTGTTTAAAATTGAAACATGTATAACATGCACAAAACACCACACCATCATACAACACACACATGTCTTCTGCCGCAGATGCCGCCACTTATTTGGGTCCACGGGGATACACCATCCACAAGGAAAATCTGGATGAAGATGAGCGCAAATACATTCGAAGTGAATTGACAATTCGCCCATACATTCCTAAAGCACCAGTTCAACCGCCGGCTTATCCAATTTATCGCGAATCTCCGCTGAAAATGTATGTTCCGAGATACTTCGGCATCGGTGCATACGGCCCTCCTGAAGCCGTCAAAATTGGACCCGGCGACCCCATAACAATCACTTTCCAAGGCGAAATGCGCGACTATCAAAAAGACATTGTTCAAAAGTATTTGAATCACGTCGGCACAGGAGGAGGCGGGTTGTTGGACGTGGACCCAGGCAAGGGAAAAACGGTTATGGCGCTTTACATTCTGGCCCAACTCCGCCGAAAAACGCTGGTTGTCGTGCACAAGTCCTTCTTAATGAATCAGTGGATAGAGAGAATTGAGCAGTTCTTGCCGGGTGCACGCGTCGGTCGCATTCAGGGTCAAATTGTTGACATTGATGACAAGGACATTGTGCTTGGCATGCTGCAGTCGCTTTCCATGAAGGAGTATCCCGCCGACATGTTTGACAGCTTCGGCCTGACGGTGTTTGACGAGGTGCACCACCTGGGCGCCGAGGTGTTTTGCCAGTGCATGATGAAAACCACTACCATGTACACGTTAGGACTCTCTGGAACAATGCAGCGCAAGGACGGGCTCACCAAAGTGTTCAAGATGTTTCTCGGGGACGTGGTGCACAAGGAAAAAGCCGCATCCGAACACCGCGTCATTGTGAAGGCAATTAATTATTGCGTGGACGACGCCGCTTTCAATGAAACGGAATATGATTACCGCGGGAATCCTAAATTCAGCACGATGATTTCACGTGTCTGTGATTACGCGCACCGCAGTGAGTTCATTTTGCGCGTGTTGCAGCGAGAGCTGGATGAGAACCCCGAACAGCAGGTCATGATTCTGGCTCATAACAAATCGCTTATCACATATTTACACAAAGCAATTGAGCATCGGAGGATTGCGGGAGGGTCGGTCGGATATTATGTGGGCGGCATGAAAGAGGCCGACCTGAAAACCAGTGAATCGCGCAAAGTCATTATAGCCACGTATGCCATGGCATCCGAAGGTCTCGACATCAAAACACTCACGACTCTCATCATGGCATCCCCCAAAACAGATGTGTGCCAGTCTGTGGGGCGCATTCTGCGCGTCAAACACGGGCGTCCGCTAGTCATCGACATTGTCGACCAACAAGACATCTTTAAAAATCAGTGGTATAAACGACGGGCTTACTATGTCAAGCAGAACTATGATATTCTCATGACTGACAGCCCAATGTATGACGCAAACAATCCTGTGGAATGGACGCCAGACCATGTGGCCAAAGATGCCAAAAAAACCAAAGCGGTTGCTAACCCGGCACCGACACCGGCACTGGCACCTGTTGCAAAAGGTTGGGCCGGATTGCCTATAATGTAGAACTCTTGCAAATGTTAAAATATGATGTCATTGCACCTTGCAAAATCGCAAACACAATCATAATTATGATGATTTGAACCCAATCAGTCTTCGATGGATTTGTAAAATGAATGGCATTGTTGTCATGAAACTTTCCAATGTTGTAATGAATGACATTTTCAATGACATTTAAAACGATGAATATCAAAAATGACAACAAAAATACATGAATTGTTCTAGACTTGAAATATTTTCTGAAAATCAATTCAAACATGATTGGTTATTTAGTCCACGTATATAAATGGTCATGAAATTAATTGGTATAAATGCGATTATTTTTGATAAACATCTATCTCGCTCAATGTGTTATACAGTATCACTATTGTGGTCTGAGGTGATATTACAATTCCATATTGACTTGATGTGTAGTCGTAAAATTCACTCAAAATGCGCAGCTTTATTTTTTGGAGTTTCAAAGGGTTGGACCCATCCTTTGGCTTGTCAGTTATCTCCACGATTGCATTCAGTTCCAATTGACTGTGTTCAGTGTTCTTACTTTTTTTATTTTTGGAAACGAGCAATACATTATTATCACTCAATGCAATGCCACAGTTCTCTTTCGCAAATGCTTTGATTAGGATGTCTTTCAAATGTCCTTTTAGAGAGTTATTTGTCTTCAATTCATCCAAATTCAACTTCTTGGTGTCAGTCTTTGATTTCAAATACAAATCCACAACAATATACAACTTTTTATTGAAATCGATGATATTAGTCTCTTGTTTTGACTCGATGGCTCCCATTGTTATACACATATACATTCATATGTTTATATGCTTTAGTTTCAAAAAAAAAATGGGTCAAAACCGCCGACCCTTATTAACGTTTTTCATTTTTGCATTGTTTCAGTCATCCGAATTGATTTTGATTTCATCGGGGTCTCTGTTTCTGCAGAGATTGCATGAGTGGCACAAGTAGAACGATGTTTCTCCGGGAATCATCATGAGTGTGTGTAATGTTCTCTCGTGGAGTCAAACTTGTTGTATCCGCATGATTTGCAGACATAGTTCGCCATGTCAAAGTCGACAAGTTCATCGGTTTCAGTCAGGGGAGGGTCCGCAATCTTTGTCGGAATGTAGGGAATGAAGATTGCATCGTCTTGATTTGCCATTGCAATTGGCTGAACAGCGAATCGAAACAGGTTGGAGAATGCAAGCATGTTGACCAAACTCCAGACCTGTTTGCTGATGTGATGCAACCGGTCAAACGCTTCCTCTGCAACTGCTGGTTTGTCTTGAAACTGCTGAGCCAATAGTTGCATCTTTGCAACATCACACACCGAGACGTCTTTCATCGTGATTCCGCCGCAATCAAGCGTGTTCAACAGCCGGTTGACTTCCGAATAGTTGTTTCCAACCCCGAATAGAATTTGTGAAGCATGCCGCTGTTCAGCATTCATTTCATGCGGAGACATCTGAACCGTGCGCGAACCGCAATCGATGTAGGCATCCACGTTGTCAAATGCCTCTTCATGGTATCGGGCTGCAATTCCATGAACTTGACTCAGCGTGTTCAGCACACACGCAAACTCACGCATGTATATTTCGGCCATGATTTGTGCGATTTCATAATTGGTCGGGTCGAATCCAGTCAAAGGAGGCACCTCATTGCGCACATTTTCTCTCATTTTCGTGGCAACATGTTTGGAAAGGTATTGATACTTGGCAAGAACCGCGTTTTTGGAACGAAGATGGGCAAACATTATGACAGTTGTTCTGATACACTGATGACGGATTAGTATTTAAATGATTTCAATTCAATTTTTTGAAAAATCATTTTATATTCGGGACACATGTCAAAATCACACTAAAAAAATGTGATTTTTTGCACATCGATTTTCTCAAAGCATTTATGGTCTCACAAATATTGACCCAAATGTGCCAAAAAATTTACCTAGTAACGCGCGTTTTTTCACAAAAAGGTAACGGGGTAACGATTTTTGGACATCGTTGATGTCCATTTTCTGAAATTTTTTTGACTCTTGTGCAAAGAAAAATAAAAAAATAACAAAATTATTTTTATGTTTTACAGATAAAAAATGAGAGCATAATGCTCACAAAAAAAATGCACCCAAAAAACCTCATTTTTTTGGCCGAAAAAAATGACATGTGATTTTGATGGATGCCATTTTTTGTTTTATTTGGTCCAAATTTGATAAAACGCTTGTAAATTATCTAGCAATAAACAATTGCATACAATCATTGCACCGACAGCATAAATGATGTCATGGGACATCGAACTTCAAAAAGTGCCTATTTTGTTTTATTTGGGTCAAAAAAAATAAAACAAATAGGTGGCCTTACCATAAGCATTTTCGCACATTTTTGCATTTTAGACGACATATGATGTGAAATGTTAACATCAAAAAGCGTTTTAAAACCCTAGATAAAAAATGGCCCTTACCATAATTTTATAATATTTAAGTATATAAAGATAAATCAAACTGATTTAGCATTACAACAAAATCCATGAATCAACCACCAGACGATAACCAACCAAATCGATATACATGTGGCTTGTGCAATTATTCGTGCACAAAAAAAAGCCATATGACCCAACATTGTGAAACTGAGAAACACAAGATTAAGCATTATTCTCTCTTGTCTGATACCAAAACAAGGTCCAAGACATGTGCTTGTGGAAAAACATTTGAACTTCGGTCGTCGTTATTCAACCATAAGAAGAACTGCAAAGTTATGATAGGAGCCACACCCCCAACAGCAGAAGAATCAGCTGAAGAAGAAACAATTGTGTCCAAAGACAAGGATGTGGACAATGCCCCCATGCCATTGACTTTAGTGGACAATGAGTCAAAGATAACCAAAGACATATTTGACAAACTTGATAAGATTGGAAGCAGCAAAGACAATGAGATTTCGGACTTGAGAACCGTGGTGCAAATGATGTTGCATGAGAAGAACACGATGTTGGAGAAGAATTATGAAATCATGATGAAGCAACAACAAGCAAATCAAGAGTTAATTAAAACCATTCAAGAGATGACGCCCAAAATCGGGAATGGAAACATCATCACTACAAACAACACGCAGTTCAATTTGAATATGTTTTTAAACAATGATTGCAAGGACGCGATTAAATTAAGTGATTTCGCAAAAACTCTCAAAATCACGTTGCAGGATTTGGAATTCACGAAGACAAATGGCATCGTGGAAGGCGTGAGCTCCATCATTGTGAATAATTTGAAGGGAATGGACGTGCACAAGAGGCCGATTCACTGCACGGACCTGAAGCGCGAGACCATGTATATCAAAACGGACGAATGGATAAAGGATGAAGACAATTCATACGTGAAGAAATTCATTTACATGGCGTCATGCTATCAAACGCGCACGATTCAAGAGTGGATGGATGCGCACCCGGGTTGGGAAACCAAGGAGAAAATGCACCTGGAGTATCAGGCAATATGCAAAGAGTTATACAAAAACATCGAATGCGATGACCATGCACATAAAAAAATCATCAAGGCGTTTGCAAAAGAGGTGCACATTCCGCGAACTGGACTGCAATGATGGGAAGTTATATTTTATATTTGCAATATGCATATATGAAATCATGGTCAAAACCGTTAAGAGAGTTAAGCGAGTCAAACGCGGAGGCATGTTTTCTGTGAAGAAGTCTTCGCCAAGGTCGCCAAGGTCGCCAAGGTCGCCAAGGTCTCCAAGGTCGCCCAGTAGGCCACCGAGACAAACATTTATCGAAAAAATGCAACCATACAAAGTGTGTGACATATCCAACAAGAGCCAAGACATGGCATGCGGTGTGTATCACTTTGATTGCAACAATGAAATGCAAAAAGAGTTAATCGAGAGATTTACGAAAATTGCAACAAAACAGCGGCACTTTTTCTATGAAATATTCCCATGGAAGTCCAAATGCAAGGAGAACTGGCACATGTTCGTTGCAATCAGACAAGATCCGCGAACGCAGGACCTTGTCATATGCGCATGGTGTTCGGTTCGGTTCCAGGATTTGCCCGCAACCGACGGAAGCACGCACAAAACGGCATACATTGTTGAGGTGTCCGTGAGGCGCAAGAAAACGGAAGGCGCTGTCGATGAAAGCTATCGTGGCATGGGCATTAAATTATTGCAGAAAATAATTGAATACTCCAGCGCACATGGTGTGTCGTTACTGTATTTAGTGCCGTCAAATGAAACCGTGAAAGGGTTATATATGTCTAGCCTTGAAATGAGTGAAGTGCCTGAAACCTCATACTTGGTTAAAAGTTTGTCGGATGCAGTCACAGTGCCAATGATGATTGATGTCATCGGTTTGAAACGGGCCAATGAAATTGCTGACGAGAAAAGAATTTTCAAGGAATCTTTGAGTGGATTGCCAGAGAGAATAAGGAGGCACTTTATCAAGAAAACAGAAGCAATGCAACTGGACGACAAGGTCGCCATACTTGGTGAAATTGAACTCATGATGGAGGGAGGTGTGTCAGAAGAGGAGGTTATTGAATACATGAATGAACTTTGAAGTTATTTACGAAGTCGTCGCTTGGATTTGGATTTGGCACCTCCTCTTGCCCTTCGCCTTGTTGGTTTCTGTTCATCTGAATCCGTTGAACGTTTTACTCCACGTGCCACTGGTTTATCGGCAGATGATGCTCTACTGGTTCTTCGTCTGACTGATGTCGACGGTTCTGCTGATGCCGCTACCGCTGATGCCGCTACCGCTGATGCTGCGGTCGCCTGTCTTGCACGTGAATTCTTTTGTTCTCGCTTGGCATCGGCTGCTTGCTGTTTTGCAGCAGCTGCTGCCGCCGCCGCTTGCTGTTTTGCAGCAGCTGCTGCCGCCTCTTGCAACATTTCATCTTCCAAGGCCAATCTGGCTGCTGGTTCGCATGATGCAAACCTAACTCTTGGCCACACAAAATCGAGTTCTTCAAGTCTTGCATGCCGGAATGGGCAAAGTATATTTGGGCAGTTTGGATTGTGGCGCATTGGAGTGCATTCGCAGCTTTTGAAGATTGTTCTGGGCCCAATGGGCAGTTCTGTTATTTTTGCCAACAAGGTTTCTCTCATTGCAGGTGAATGCATTGCTGCAACGGATGCTTTTGTCGTTGATTTAATCATTTTGACCATGGCAGCATCAGATAATGACAACCTGCTGGGAACTTCAAATTCGAGTGAAAGTGCATGAACCCAATCAAATGCTCTATCGGCAAAGGTTGAATCAATCGCAGTTGGAAATACCAATGGAGTTCTTGCAATCCATTGCAATGCTTTCATTTCTGAGCGAAGCGATGCATTGCCTTTCATCAACATGCGTTTGAATTTTGTATTGGTTTCTGGATTCGATACACGTAGGTGGTCAGGAATGGGTTTCGGGTAAGGACATGAACCATTTCTTGTTTCCATTGTGCTTGTCATTCCACGCGAGTTGGTGACAACGAAACTTTCAAATCCTTGGTTTCCCGCCACGTTTTCGAATCCATACCCATCATAATATTGGACACCACTTGCACCATACTTGCTCTCTCCAGTGACAGGGTCATGTTTGAAATATGGTTTTATATTCGGTAAATTTTCTGGAGATGTGTCAAGTTTGTCATCAAATTCTCCATGAGCCATCACACATGAGACGTATGGAAATCCCTCAACCAAAGAAACTGAAGATTCTCGGGAATCTCTGCGTTGGCATCCAGTAAAATTCAATGGTCCTTTTAGAACACTTGTGCACCCCCATCTTGGTGTTTTTATGAGTTCGTCATATGCCTTGCGTGCTTTTGCTTCTTCTTCGTATTCTTCTTTGATTCTGGCTTTTTTGCGCAACAACAAATCAATCTCATCTTCAGTCATGTTTGCTTTTTTCAATTCTTCATTTATTTCTTGTATTCGAAATGACAACATTGCATGTGATTGTGGCACTTGGGATGATGGCGGTGGAGGCTGAAATCCAAAGGATGCGCGCGTTCCAAAACGTATACTGTTTCTCCATTCTGGTCTTTTATCACTGTTTCCATAATATAAATCAATCACAAATCCCTCATGGTCAAATACAAAAGATGCCAGCACTGGACGATGTAATTGTGCCGATTCCGATAAATTCGCCTGACACACAAACATGCAGTTATTTCCGCTACTGTTTCTTCCGAATTGCACAACTTGACATTCGCCAGCCAAAACAGGTTTATTCCCTTTCATTGTCAATCCACCCTTTGCAAAACAGCGTGCTGGGTTGAATAATTGTCTCATATCATCTGTAGGCAAATTAGAACGATTGACCTTGAATGGTTTTTCATCCGCCATTGTTTATAATTTGTTTGATTGTATAAGTATATAGTAATACAATATAAAAAGTGCGTTATAATGTGCTAAATTTAATTGCAATTTATAATATAACCATAATCAGTGATTGTTAAGATGGGGCAGATGCTTTCTCGCGAGGATGAGGAATATGACGAACAAAATGAACAGCATGTTGAAGAAGCGACAGCTGAAGTTAGGGAAAAACCGAAGAGACGACAGCCGCGCAACCAGGCTCCAGCACGCTCAAGGAAACAAAGGTCAACAACACAAGGGCGGACAAGACGCGCGCGTGCAAACCCCATAACATTTGAAGTGCGGGAACATTGAATCGAGAGATTTTAGATTATTTAGATTAAATTGCTGTGATTGAATAATCTAAAATGAAGCGCCATAATGCATTTTGATTTGCCGTTTTTTTCAGCTGTCAAGCAGAGTGGGTTGATATGGAGGAACAAGTGAATTGGTTTTGTGCCCATAATACAAACAATTTGCCACATCTGGTTTAGGAAGTTCTGGACACGTCATGGGTTCTGACCCATAAAAATTGACACGACGCACTTCGGAATTGAATGAAATTGGTTTTGGAACAGGAACAATGTTCATATCCTTAATGGGTTTGTTAGTATACAGGCCACCACACATTTCGGCGCGAGAGCACCTGCCGTTGTTTGGCGTAGCCCAGTAGCGCACATTATTGGTGAACTGGCCAAAGCCATTGTCAAAGACTGGATAATATGACCACAAGTCATTGGATGACATGTCGGAAATTCCGCCAGGTGTTTTGAGAGGATAATCTTCATACAATATCGGATACGTGGTTGCGTCGGGGGAAGATGCAGGCGACAATGCAAATCCTTCCACTTGGTTTCGTTGAAAGCACATTTGTAGCCCGAAACACATGAATACGATTGCTAAAACAATATAGAACAGGTGTGTTTGGTTCATGGTTCAACACAATGATTGTTATATGAATATATATAATATAATATATAAATGTTGGTCATGCATAAATGAAACATTATGCATGATTTATGTCATTGCAAATTGCATTATTTGCGATGTTTGTTTTTGTATTTTTTGCTTCTATTTTTTAGGGTTTTTCTGGTTCCTCCATGCACGGCAACGGATTTTTTCAAACCGGAAGTGGATGCAGCAGGAGGGGGCGGAGGCGGAGGACGTGGGCGAAACGGGTTCTTGCACGATTGATTTCGGCAACGGCGACCCCATTTTATCTTCTTGTGTCTACGACGCGTTTGCACAACAGCAGGTCTTAAATTCGGAGACACTGGAAATTCTGGCAAATATGAATCAGTGCGCTGGCGTGGAGTTAAGAATCGTGGTGTTTCATATTCCTGAATCGGAGAATCCGGAACCGGGGAATAATCAATTAATTCAGTGTTTGGCTGCATTATATATATATTATTATGCGTAAAAATGTTTTGTCGCATGCAAAAATGTAAATAAATTATTTACACACAATAATGGTTTAAATACACTGAAACATGTAGTTTAGACAAGTCAAATACTAAATACAAACTGTAATGTCATCAAATTACACAACACAAAATGATTTGTTAATGACAAATCTGATGAAATTTTATGAGGAGGACAATAATCTGGATAAGATGCTGAAGATCATAAACGGAGAGTCGCCAATTTCTCTCCGCATCATTGATTGGTTTGCCACAAATTACGCGAAGAAGTTTTTCACGGTGTATGAAGTGGGTGCGAACCGGCGATTCAAGGTGTATGTGGATTACAAATTGAAGCTAAAGGCTTATAGCAAGCGCCGGTTTGACCCCTTTTGTCGGTGGGACCGAATTACAATTCCATATGGAAACGGAACATTCATTCAGACAACGATTGGACAGCTGAATTTTTTCAAATGGGCGCTTGAAAACGGGGTGGTTGCTTACATTGAGAACAACTATGCAACCATTGAAGATGACATGAATGCACGCAACAGCACATCCCGTCGAAACAATCATGCCCAGGGTGATGACGCCGGCGACCACGGGAACGAAGTGGTGGAACCGGTTTCGAATAAAAACAAGACGCGCAAGAAGAGGGAGGAGTTGAGCATTTCAGCCACGAAAAGCATTAAGAAAGAGACGGTTGAAATTGTGGTTTCATTCAATTGATGAATTGATGTTGATGAAAACAAATTCAGAAGTTGTTGAAATTCAATTAAAGTTAAAATGATTATTGTATATATCTCTCGTTTTAGATGGATGCAAATGAAACCAATGACAACACCAACACGGCTTTAAAAGTCATTCCTTACACGGCGACATCATTGTCTGTTTTGGGGCGGTTCATATTCATGTATTTGTTGTATAAGAATAAAAGCACAAATAGTCTATCGCTTTTGTTCTGCTGTTTGAGCATTATTTCATCTAGCATGTGGATTTATTACAGCGTCAAAATGAATGATGCGCCATTGGTGATGCGCAGCAGCACGGAAATAACGCTGCTATTTCTCTCGGCGATGTATATCATAAAAAATAAGGTTTCGCAGTATCAACAGCAACAACACGTGGAATTGTTGACATGACCTTTGTGGATTGATTGCATTTTATATTATCCGCAATGTATATAAGAGATTTGATAATATAAAATGTCGTTAAGCAAGGTCCGAGTTCCGATGCGCTACGTGCCGCGCACCTTGTCTCGCAAGGATAGAAGCAAACAAGTTGCCATGTTGAAACGGTCGCGCCGATTATACAAGCGCGGAAAGTATTATGGACGCACCATGAAGCTGAAGTCGTATCCGCACGTTGCATCGAAACACACGGACGTGGCGCGCAACATGTATCACGTGGACCACGTCGTGCCAAATGCGGCACTGGCCAAGGCGACGAAGTGCTCCATTGGTGCACTGCGGAAAATTGTCAAAAAGGGAGAGGGTGCGTTTTATTCGTCGGGTTCGCGCCCAAACCAAAGCCCGCAGTCGTGGGGCTACGCCCGGCTGGCCAGCGCAATAACAGGAGGCAAGGCTGCTGCAGTTGATTACGCGATTTTGAAAAATGGGTGCGACAGCAGAAGCAGGGCATTAAGGCTGGCCAATGCGTCGCGTAAGAAATACAATCATGGTCAAGGTGCAGCGCGAAAAATAAGCATCGGATAAACATGATGCGAAATACGATATTAAACACATTTTCTCTCTATCATGTATATCACATCACACATACGCACGATGAAAGCCATTGCTGTGTTTCAAGGAAGATTGAAAGGCAGCTACGTGTCATTCAAGCAAGACGACCCCTTCTCTCCTGTTAGGGTGTCAGGACACATTGAAAACCTAGCACCGGGGAAGCATGGGTTTCATGTTCATCAATACGGGAATTTATTAAGCAGCGATTGCATGAACTGTGGCGGGCATTTCAACCCGACAAATGCGGACCACGGGTCTCGTGCCAACATAAATTCGCATGCGGGAGACTTTGGGAACATCACCGCCACGCAAGAACGTTATAGCACATTCCATTTTTCCACTCCCAAAATCTCTCTGTTTGAAGGGGAGCTTTCTGTGATTGGTCGGTCGCTCGTCATTCACGAGGATGAAGACGACCTGGGAAAAGGCGGGTTTCCGGATTCGCTCACCACAGGGCACGCGGGCAAGCGCATCGACTGCGCTGTCATTGGTTTCGACAAAGAATGAATGTGCGTATGAAAAATAAATTAAATACATCTCGACAATTTAATTTATTACACCAACACCTTGCATCAAAACAACAATTAGATATAAATGGAGTGATGGGTTCAAGTGTTTCAATTTCGAAAGTGAATTACGAGGACATCCAGTGCATATGTCGCACAGCCAATCCATTGAACGAGCATAAGTATTCTAATTTCTATGCAACGACGCATCCGTGGCTGCTGATAAACACGTTGCCTCCGGGGATGCAGGGCTGTTTGATTCCTGGCACGCTGCCGATAGAAGAAGAAGAAGTGGCAATGAACGCGATGCTTTCAGAACCGAACGGGAAGGAACGAGAGATAATCGTGTATGGAAAAAATGCGAATGACGACACGTTGCATAAAAAATACCAGCAGCTGATAAATCTTGGATTTAAAAATGTGCGCGTTTATCCGGGGGGATTGTTTGAGTGGCTGCTTTTGCAGGACATATATGGCGCGATTAGTTTTCCGACCACATCCAGAGAACTGGATATATTGAAATACAAGCCGCCATCTGGGCGTCAAAGGCTGTTATTGAATTAAATGAAATCGAAAAAAAAAATGCAATGAATATATTAAACCAATGCACAAAAAAAGCCATCGGATAAACAAACGTCAAAAACGTCAAAAACGTCAGAGACGTGTAAGTCGCAAGGGAGGACTTCGTCGTAAATCGATGAGAGGAGGTTTAGGACCAAATGATTCCGCAAATATAAGATTGCAAGGAACTTATTCATTTGCTGACCCAACGCATCAACAAAATCTCAAAATGTTCACATTTGGAACACAGTCCCAACATGACTTATGGTATCAGCTTTTGACAGCGTGCAACCAAAAGCAGGTTCCGGTTTACATTCTTACAAGTGGAAATAAAATTGGAATCATAAGAACGTTGCAACTTATGGGATGGGGTGATGCATTTGTTGAAGTTTTGTGCACGCATTATGACCCTTCG
>Ga0194133_10006739_pt1 | contig 14024 bp, 9 predicted proteins | sample TA2KigOf40mmetaG_FD_155448 | JGI IMG/M metagenome (GOLD analysis project Ga0194133, IMG submission 155448) | Freshwater microbial communities from Lake Tanganyika, Tanzania - TA2015055 Kigoma Offshore 40m | ecosystem: Environmental > Aquatic > Freshwater > Lake | place: Tanzania: Lake Tanganyika...
TTTAGGGTTTCAAGCCCCCCAGGCTCAGGGGGGGGAGGGAGGGGGAGGGGGAGGGGGTCAAACCTGCACCAAAACCTTCTTTGGACAGGTGGGGATGTGCGTGGAAAATTTCATCAAGATTGGTGCAGGGGTTTGGATTTCCACATACGAACAGACAAACAAACAAACATCTGTACGCCTATTTATATATGTGTAAGAAGATAGAAGATTGTTATTTAGCTGGTACATAAAACTTTACTTTTTAATTTGCACCCATGGTAGAAATGAAGTATTTCACATTTGCAGTACCTTTGATCATGCATTTAATAAAAATAATGAAGACATGTGTGATAACTTAGGTTCAACACTATCCCAACTCTGAGATCTAAATAAGGTTGGTTCGGATCAAATCTAAGAGATAGTCTACATACATGAGGGAGGTCTTCTTCATTATGTGTTATGAAATAGTAAGTAACTGGTCAACTTTACTCTTTGATATTTGGGGATTCCCTTTCATTAAATTATCTTAATTATTAGTTTTCTTAAAACATCTCACCTCATAAACAATCACAAAAATAAGTTTTGCTCCAAGCACAATATAAAAGTCAATGTTTAAAGCAAAGTTTTCATCTCTGTGACTTTTGAAGTAACAGGCCTTTGGTAGGGTATCCGGATTGCTCTTGTAATCAATTGGTCCAGCCCATGTTGCACTGGAAATGTTGCCCCAATAACTAGTGTTAAAGTCTAAATGGAATGAAGAAAAGTATTCAAGATTTATGCTTTAAAGTTTAATCACTACATCTTACATGTTAGCGTATAGTTGATATAACCCTTCAAGGTTCCATCTTTTGAAACAAAATATCTATATACTTGGTGTGGGACGAAATCACTGGACAAGGCAATCGTTAGAGCCTAGAATGAATTTTGATGAAGGACAACAATGTGGTGAAATGAAGCAAAATATTTCTTACATTTGATACAACAGAGAGGTATGTAATTGCCCTAAGGATATTAAACCAGGCACCAATATCTTGAGCTCTTTCAGCCAAGGGTCTCCTTTTTGTTGCTATGTACTTGTAAGCATCAAGTCTTTTTGCAAGCATAGAAAATAATGAATTTCATTTTAGACAAATTGTTATAAAGATTCAAAAACTTCTATGCACCGGATTTCAAAGATATTATTTAGAAGAGCAAAGAAAGGTGCAAGTGGAAATGCTGTCACAAACAATGTTACAAATCCATATTGAATAACTATATTGAAAAAAAAAGATTTTGATATAACCATATTGCTTCAATATTTATGTTGTTCAAAAGACTTGCCCATTTCTAGATACTCATCAAGATACTCCAGCCGTTCAACATCTTGAAGGTTGTAATCCTGCAAATTAAATTTCCAAAGATGTAGTTATTCTTTCAATTAAGCAACTTAATTCAACAACTATTTATTTTTACTTGTTCCCATCTGGTATAAATGCTTGGTTCAATCCCACTTCCATGAACTTTTGAAGATTGGTAAACGTGACGTCTCCACCAAATGGCAATTTTCCTTTAAGTTCATTATTAGATAAAATATTCAACTTCAGTCTCTAATCTAAAATCTTTAGATGATTACGGGAAAAGGAGCTCCAAGAAGTTATTCATCATCTGCTTTCCAACCATAATGATGGCAAGTTGAATGCAAAGCTCATAAGTACAGCCAGCCGGATCACAAACGTCTGTTTTGAATCTTGATAAAATGCTTGTGTCTAAGGGGTCACCAGGATGATTGAAAAATTTGCCCTATGGTAAAAGAAAGCATCAGCTAAAATCTGAAAAATTAAATTAACAACAAAATTACCTTGAAAAATGCAATGTAAATTAGTGATGAGTAGTAATTGATGAATTGAAAGAGAAACTTTTTTATTGTAAAGCTGTCTTCAAATTCTGTTTGTGTCCTTTGAAAGATAAAACTTTATGAGACACTAGTTTGACCAATTTGCTTTTCACCCCCACATTTCTCCTCAACTAAATTAATTATCTCCCAATTCAAATTATGACTATAGTCTCCTCATGGCATTGTGAATTGGAAATTATTATTTTAGTCTCCTCATGGGATTGTGAATTGGAAGGTAAAGGGTTCAAATCCTAATCTGAGTAGTTATCACAAAAGAAGGTTTTTAAGTAACCTTTCCATAACAAGAGCAAAAGGAGTAATCAAAAGTTTTCAAAATAACAATGTAAGCCATGGCAGGACTAGACCTTCAAAAATTGCTATGAAACTGTTATGGAGTCAAAACTGTTCTCAATCACTTGATTTACCAAGTTTCAGAATAATCAGATCTTTACTTTTAACTCCCCTTAAAAATATCAATTGATGCTACATGTCTAAACCCTTAAGGCAATAACAACCCTTCCTTTTTCTTCCAACACAGACAAATATTCCTTTAAAGAGTAGGATACTTTCAACAACTTGTCAACTTGCCTTGGACATTCCTTGTTTGTCAACCACAAAGCAATGTGTTGGTAAAGCTAAGGAAGATTATAAATCAATTTTTAATGGATAAAAAATTAGTTGAAGGAAAGCTTAGTACCTCATTCATAATCAAAATCAAAACCAAGTTGATGATTGATGCTGTTAAAGATGTGATCAGGGATGCATAGTCAGAAAACACAGTCCCCTTTGTAGCTGTGTACATGGACATGACAACTGCCACACGGTACAACATAATTGAAAACATTATCATCACCACCATGATCAACTGATAAGAAATGAGAAACTTTTTATTATTAGATTAACTTGAAAATAAATAATTTCCTTGTGAAAATTTACCATCAGAACAACAAAAGAGTTTGTAAATATAACTCTCAGTGCTTTGTTGTAGGGTGACAAGAAAGGTTCTGGCTGTTTGGTCACTGGATTTATTCTGTGCAACAAATCATACATTAATGATATCATTAAATATATGTAGATAGCACACACTGATCTCAGCATTTAGATTTAAGTCACGATACTATATTACTTTTGATCATGCAACCTTTTATCCATGTTTGATTCCCAAGCACCCCAGATCAGCGCGCTCCTGTCTCACTTGTCCATAAAATGACTGCGTGCCTTTAGGACATTATCTAGTTATTCTCTATGTGCTAAGACATAAGTTATTAAGAGAAGATAGGTAGATCTCATTTTATAAGATTATTTTCTACACTATTGTGTGTTTATTACAAGTGTTTCATTACTAACCCTGATAAAGTACTATGAGCACATTTTACATCCGTCTTTTATTTCATAAAAGGGATTATTGTTCATAAGATGGGTTAGGTTTGAGATATTTTCAACATTTCTCATCTTTGCGTTGACTTACGTGATCGCACCGAGAGTAAGTCTACATAAATTAAAGGTGGTCTCTATAAAATACATACCTTGTAGTTTTTACTTTGGCCTCAAATTCTGGACGAGACTCTTCGAGGTCATCGAAATCTCTGAGATCCCATTGCCAGGCAATCACAGCTTGCCTACGTTTCCAGAGCTCCAAAAACATGGTCGCTGTAAAAGATAATGAGAAATGAGAACCCAGCCAACATTTATCAAATTATAAGCTTTTAGTTCACCCCAAAATGACATGAAGATTGTGAAGAAAACTGTTCCAGTATTGTCAAACATGTAGGTAATTTTTGACAACAAACATGATTGTTTCAATTGCCAAAATGGACAATTTTGATCACACCGTGGACACATTGTCAAGTTACCTACTACAGTTTCATCACAAATTTCCTCACTGTCAAAAAGATTCACTGTAATTAGCATTTGTATGTCACTTCAGTGCTAAAAAGTTTACTTTCTTAAAATAAATCAGGTTATATACTCTTACAAAACAAAAATCAGATGGCTTTGCTCCCCAAGATAAGAGGTTTTTGAGGGCTATTTGATAGGAGGGTAAATGGCTGAGGAATAAGATCAAAGACCAGCGTTTGATGTTCAAATCAATGGAACAATAGATCCCAGTGACTTTAAAAACGTTGATGCTCATTGGGTGTAAATATTGAACAAGGTAATTAAATTAAATCATTTTTCATTGGTTACAACCAGAGTGTTGAATTTCTATAATCTGACCAATTGTTACCTTCACTTTTTAGTCAAGGGATCTCATTGAAGTACTTGCCATTAGGGGTTCAACCTCCAGTTATGACAAATATGAGACTGCCAATATATCATAAATATTACTCTAGTCATTTTTGTAGTTCTTAATGGCCTGAATGCACTTATCTTTGAGATATAAACCTGCTACATGGGCCACCTTTTTGTACCTTTTTCTGATATTATAGAGTATATAAAAAGGTACTGGTAGTCTTGTAATATCATTTCCAAGTCTTTTTTTAACAATCAGGGATATTTTTTGCATCTATATTAAATAGGTGATTTAAAAAAAAGGAATTCAACTCACGTTGGGTAATTGTCACTAGATTTTAGGGTCGCAGCTCCATAAAAGAAAACAAAAAGCCCAGCAATGGCCGGAAAAATTAACATCTCAGTGTAGAATCCCAACCAGCAGAAATAAAGTCCAATTTTTTCCCCAAAGTAGCGTTTAACAAGTGAAAAGGGCTGCTTTTTGTACCAGCAACCAAACCGAGCCCATTCCAAATGAAGTATCTGGAAAAAAACTTATAAATTTAGGTTAATTTGAAGATATTTTGTCTTTACCCTTCTCGTGCTTTGTTCTTCCTCTTCGTCTCCGTCTTCATCGTACCTTCCATCATGAAGAGGATAAGCAGCCTAAAATTGTTTTACCTAATTTGAAAAAAAGTATAATTTGAAGAATCTTTACTGCAAACCTTAAAGACATCATCACTTAAAAGTCTCAAAATCCCTCTTTTGTCTGGATGGTCATCGTCAAAACGAGTCCTTAAAGGAAAAATAAGTTTAATAGTTTTATACTAAATCAAGATATGTCTTTGAGAAAATATGCCTTGAGAGAATTTCCCAGACAACCATGCTTCTTTGAGCTGAGGTAAGATTGTCTCCTTGTTCCTTTTCTATAAATCTATTAATATAAAAATTAGAGAATAACCCTTTCATGGGATTGAAATTTATTAATTACTTGTCTTGCATGTCAAGAGAGATTCCAGAGGAAAAAAAATTCGGCTCAGGTGGAATGAGAGAGTGATTAAAATTGAACGTTGAAAAAAATCCACCTGAAGAACCATATTCTTCATAATCACGCACAACCTAACAAAATCATTAAATGAATTCTCACATTAAGAAAAATCAATGACCTGCTCTACTATAAAACACTTCATTTTAATTTTAGACTTGTTTATTGTTTAATTTGTCTCAACATATAAAACATTGGATAAACATTCAAATTTCTTTCATTTTTTCAATTCCAATTAAACCATTTTTCAAATCAATTACTCTGATTTGAACTTTAGTTCCAAAATTGGAAATCAAGTCTTACTATATTATTCCAATAAAGATAGCCCTTTTACCTTTGAACTTGATTTTCTAATATGGATGGGTCAGCACTAGGATATACCTCATTTGTATGTCCATAATAATAATGATAATCTTGTGCAGTATAGACTTAGGTAATGTTGATGCATGATCAACACCTTTATAAGAGTCCCGCCATAGAAGTTTATGGTCACTGCAGATTACTACTACCATGACTGAGGGTGCCTGGTTGATTTTTTTCCAATCCGGGGTTGAAAAATTGCTGGGGATTGAACCCACAACCCTTTAGATCTTTGTTCTCAGTCAGGTGCCTATGAACTCTCAGCCACGGCAACCCTTTTTCATATTCAGATATACTACCCTGATTTTCTTATATATAAACTTATTTGCTGAATGGTTGAGTCAGGCAGATTTGTTGGGTATTCTTGTTAACTGAAAATTCATCCCATACATTCCTCAAATACTTTGACCAAGTATTAAGAATTCTCTTGATAAAAATCTTTTAAACAGTCAATGTGATACATTGACACACATATTGAGATTTTTCGCAATCATAGGTTAATGATTGACAATTCTAACTAGAGATGAATATCCATTATCATGACACCTTTGCCATAAATATATAGTTGCAGTGAATCTTTGGTTTGATTTTTAACATTTTAATTGAAAATCTTAAAAAAGCACTTAAAAAACTTTCAAGTTTAAGAAAAGGCATGTGAGTATTTTTGATGAACTGCCTGTATCTATCATGCCCAATCAGAGCTTAATGCCAACATGGCCTTTGAAAAGTTGTATGGGGGCCGCTGTGGCTGAGAGGTCAAAGGAACCTGACTGAGAACAAAGATCTAAGGTTGTGGATTCAATCCCCGGCTGGCCATGCTAGCAATTTTTCAAACCCAGATTGAATAAAAATCAACCAGGCACTCTCAGTCAGGGTAATAGTAATCTGCAGTGACCGCAGACTTCTATGGCGGGACTCCTACTAAGGTGTTGGTCGGGCATCAACACTGCTCAAGATTATTTGTGGTTATTAATATTATTTCAATATTTAAGCAATTAATCAAGTTCTTGAAGATTCCATTGAACAAAATCACTCACCAATTCGCTGTTTGATCCGTATGAGTGAACTTTGTATCTCTGACAGAATTAGAAAAAAAATTAAAACATAAAATAATTTGCACAAAATAAATTATAAGATGATATATACTTTCACAGGATATTCCAAGTTTAATTTATCAGAGTATTTTTCTAACAATTCAGAGGGTGCATGGATTTTCAAAAAATTTGTTTTGTTGTCTGCAGAATTCTAAAATTTTATCAAATGGTTTTTATTTTTTCCAACTTTTTTTGGAAAAAAGGGTCAACATTACTCTGCTAGGTTCCAATTCCAGCTTGAGACCCTGGGATTCCAGGTTCCTAATGAACGTTTTCCTTCGTGTCAGAGCACTATTGTTGTCGTGCCAGTTCTCCAGATCCTCGAAGGCAAGGACGAGGTCGATTTTTCGAGCCCCGTCCCAAAAGTACAAGGTATCAACCTGGGCTTTCACCTATTTTTCAAATAAATTTTTTTAAACGTATTTTCACATTAGAGTTTTAAGAACTTCCAAATGGTTGATATCATAATTCATACTTGCCTTATTTACCATCCCGCCCTTAAACCAATTTATAACTGAACGCATAGTGACTTCAAGAATGGAACTTTTTTGTCACAACAAACAAACAAAATCGAAGTCTTTTGCAAACACAAAGCACCTTATGTTTGATTTTATTGATATTCTTTACACCTGGAAATTATTCTCCAATAATTACAAGGCTTGTCAATGGAGAAAGAAAAGAAATGTGAGAGAAATTTTTAAAACTTTTTTTGAAAGCTTGAAGCTGATGACAAGCATCTTGTCTCTTGTTTGGAGAGAAAAAAGAGCCAATAGCTGAAAAATGAAAGCAGGAAGGATAACAGAGACTAAAAAGCTACCTTTCAGTGACGAAAGACACATTCAACAAGCTCATTTCCTCATTAAATTTGATTTGTTAGAATTTTACGAATGTATAGTAAAAATTATTTTTCAAGGTTTTTACATTATTTTTCAATTGTTACTGCCAAATACTTTTGACATGTTTGCCAGCTTTACTTGGCCTTTGTAACTTTTTTTCAACCTTAAAAGTCGAAGTTTATAAATTATTTATACTGCTATGAACAAGGTTAGTAACATGAAACGAATAATGACAACGTGTTAGCATTTTGCATTTTTACATTTCATGAAATTAATTTTTTCAAAATTTGGATTTGATTTTTGCCCCCATTTTAAACCATTTTTATAAATTTTTCATTGACACAAATGGATTGTAGTTTTCAAAATTTTGGTCGAAATTATGAGCAACTCATAGTCTTAGGATATTTTTACTATCGACTACTATCAAATTAATGAATCGATGGAAATAAGCTACATTTTGTCCCTTCCCCTGACTTAAAACAACCCAAAGTACAATATGATCATTATTACAAAACCAGATTCAATACAATTTGGGTGACCATTATCTTGTTTAACCCATTTGTGTCTTAGGTATGTCTTGATAGACAGGAGCATGTTGAGTGTCCATTTGAAAAATATCCTATTGTGTTGCTTTTCAAAAGAAAGTTTGTCCAAATAAAAAACCCTTCATGTTGTTGACTTAAGTCCTACCAATTTTTAAGTTGATTATATTGATTTTGCAAGTGGATTGTCAGTCCACAAACCGTTTATAAATTTGTATTGCTCAGAATTTTCGATAGACAAGTAATTGCTTTTTATAATAAAGAAACAGCAATTATCGGGAGGGACCTTTAAGAAACAAAGTTCAATAAATTAAAGGCCCATTACAAAAAGCCCAAATTAAAAATTACTTAAAAATACAGTTTTGAAGGTCAATTTATACTAATCTTGAGACAAGTTTAATTATAAGTGAGATTAACAGTTTATCCGTTCATGTCAAGCTTTTTCTATTAAAAATTGTTCACAAGTATTTTAAGACACATTCTGTTGAAGAAAAATGTCAAAGAAAACTGCGTCAGAGCCAGTAGAGGAGAAAAATGAATACTTATAATAATTGAAGCTCGTTATTGTAGATTTTTGAAGGTCTTTACCAATATCGAACTTATGATACAAAACCATTGCAGGTATAAAAAACAAGTTATCGGATTATTTTATTAGGTAACTGATTGGAAAACAATACAGTGAAATAGTAAATCATTTAACTTATTATTACAGTTTTGGTTGTTTTGTTAAGGTTTAAAAACTAGTCCAAATTTCGTAAACCCAATTTCTTGATTTGTTCTGCTTCAATTGTTGGTAGCTTGACCAAACCCAAAAGGAACTAATGCTGTTTATCATTTTTTGCCTGGAGCTGTTTTTCTCTCGGAGAGAATTTTTTTAGATTACTCTGTGTCTATTTGACTCAAGGTATGAAGATTTTAAGTCTTCAAACTTCAAACTATTTCCCTAAAAATTACTTATAGGATCAAAAATTTTGTTGCTAAGTCTTGCGAACCTAATGCATTTCTTTGCCTGGCTGGGAATCCTTCATTTCAAATTTTTGTGCTTTTCATGGCAACCCTGGGTTAAGGGTTGCCTGAAGGTCAGGGCTGGGATTTGATTTCATAAACCTACGATACCCAGCCAGATGCCATGGCATAACTCTTTTGCAATAAGCAATAGTATTTAATAAATTTTATCGACTTTGAAATTCTGAAAGGAAAATTTTTCACTTAAATTGTAGACCCGATATATTTGCAAAAGAAAAAAATTATTTGTTTGACTATTATTCCATTGTGTTGTTACTTAATTGATAAAATATATAATGTGATTCAAAACTTAATGTACCTTGAGTAAAAATTCAACATTCTTTTTCTTGGCCACAAAAAGCCTCAAGGTAAACATATTAATGTAGTTTAAATTCAGTATAGATCAATAAATTATAGATCAAAGTTGTTGCAAAATTGTCAACTTTTTTTGAAAAAAATTCAGACATTGTAAAAATGATCCAAACTCAATTTTAAACAGATCATTGTTTTTTTCAGCACTTTTAAACAATCAACCATTCAAACATTTGACTTCTGAGAAAAGTCAGTTTCATAAACTTTGAAACATTTAGCTTATTGAATTGTTCTTTTTAAATTTTCATGGGAACTGAATATTTGTGCAAAATATGAAGCTTACATCATCTGGAGAGGTTTCAATATTGAATCCTTTTTTTGCGAAAAATCCACCTTTTGTTGCTTGTTTCATTTTCAGATTCTCATAATTGTTCGGCTCCATTTCAGAAACCTTTAAAACATTAAAATGTTTTGCATCATTTTTTTCACTAACAAATATAAAGATATAATAAAGTCATCTTACCTTGTCTTTCTCAACAACATAAGTTGAATCTGAAGAATCAATTTCTGTTTGTAAAAATGTTTCATTTAGTTATGACTCTTTGTAATTTACTCTTAGTTTGATTCCTTGCTTGATTGCCAAAATTTCAAAAATCAACTTTCATGTTTGTATGAATTGAAATGTCAAGCAAGATATGATTACTTATTTCCTTGATGGTCATTGTTGCTGATGCTCCTGAGATTTCTTTTTCACCTGGCAGATCTTGGTTAAAAACAGATATGTTTAACGAGGTGAGGTCTTCATCTATTTTATACCTACAAATAAGTCTGAAGTGAATATAAGCAAATTCAAAACTGAATACAATTTCAATTGATTTTGAATATAAAACCACATTTTTTATTATTCCCTGAAATTCTAATAGACATTTACCTTGGATTGATCAACAGATAGTAAAAAGTGTTGCAACAAAAAGATATTTATCAAAATACTTGAATAGACTTAACAATGTTTAGTTTGTGGGTGAGGAGTGAGTCTCTCTCTTCAAATTTTGACAACTACCACTTGCAAATAGGAAACTAATTCTAACTTTTAACAATCGATCGATTCTTCACATCAATAATTCAAAAAGTCCCTTCTGTAACACTGAAGTTGTTCAAAAAAGTAGTGGAAACACAATAACAGTACATAATTTTTATTTACTTAAAGTATTGATTACAGAAGCAACACATGAAAATCTGAAATCATCTATTAAGCTCATTTATTTTGAAATAGATTAATGATAATTTTGGCTGCCAACTTTCCTGTTCAAAAATTCTTTCTTTGCCGAATGAAAGCAATTATTATTTGAAGATGATAAATTTACCTTGTCATTGTTATGCCATTGAAGAAATTATGTGGAAAGTTCTCACTTATTTGCAAAAGGTGTTTTTGATTAAAACTTCATTAATGCATTCAAGACAATTAAGTATTTCTAACCTAGAAATTTCAAACTCATTCAGAACTGTCTCTGACAAATATGTTTTTTGACAAACAATTAAAAGCTTACGTCATGGTCAATTCCAGCTTGTCTAATGATCCAAAAGTCAACATTTGTGATGATAAAAATCACTTATTTTCTGACGTCTTTTCGTTCTATAAAGAACTAAAAAAGTATTTAACTGTATCAGAAATGGCTTCTAAATCTACGGGACACAAACAATTTTTTGCTGGTAGTTCATTTGTAACAATCAAAAATCTTTCTAGTTTTTCAGGCATGTAGTTATGAATGACTTCTATATGTTTTGAGTTTTTGAAAAATATTTTTTGTATATAATTGTACCTTAAAATAGAAGTAAAAACAATCCCAGTTGTGTTGGGTTCTGTGGTCTGGTTGAATAATTAATACAGTTCAAATAGAGTCCGGCCAGTGAGGGCTGACCAAGTTATTGTGAAATCACTATGGTTACTACAAATGGATTTGCTTTTTCATGCTTGTTGTCCCGGTTGAATCTTATCAATTTGTCATTAAAAAGTTTTGGTTATGTTTGATAATTAGTTACAATAATGTTTGAACAATATGTTTCAAATTCTTGCCAAGGTAAAGTTCCAGAAGATCAAACTGATTGATCCATAATAGTTTAGTAATATCTGTGTTTATCCCTCCATCAACTTGATTCAATTACTAACCCCTTGATGTTTACAAGATATTTTGCAATCAACCAGTGCCAATTGACTGGAAGGTGTTTGGAACATTTTCAATTCTTGTTCTCATATGATCCACCCATTTTACCTTTCATGTGTATTTGATGAAATAAACCAGTTAACACCCAACCATCTTATTCTGTGGTACCTAAATTAAGTTTTCGTTTTTGGTTGAAGGTATTGTTGAATGAGGTGTTAACTATTTACTTCAGGGCATAAAAACATGTTGATTGGTCTAAAGATGAAAAGAGATTTAAAAAAAGTCTGGATATGCTCTTGTTGGGTAGCTATTCTCATAAATAACGTTGCTGGAATTCGGATGATATATGTCTTTCCCCTGTCTGAAGATGCATCAAGAAAACAAAAAAGTAAGGTATAAATAGTCTGTAATTTGTATACTTGAACAAGTTGAATAAAGATTCAAAGCAGCAACATTGTTTCTCTTTAAGGTCTTAAGCTCTTTAAGGTCCAAGTTATTCCTTCAAAAGTCATATTTGTAACTGCCAAGAAATGAAGCCCAATAATCATTTCCATACTCTCAAGTATCTGAAGTTTATTATCAACAAAAAACTGACAAAATGTGTAGCTCTAGAAGAATGTTTGTCGATTTTTATACAATGGGAGGTTTGAAAATTTTATAAATCAAAAGATTGTCGGGAAGTTGAGATTCAACAAAGTATATATCAGAGAATGAAAGAATAATATTAGGGTAAAAGCTCATTCAAACACAGTTTCTTGATCTTTCAGGGAATTCACCATGTTTAATAGTCTAAGAAAGCATGTCTAAAATAAATTTCCAACATTCATGCTTATTTAGGTTGATTTAAAACTTCCTGGACTCTTGGAATCTTTTAACATTACAATAAATTAATTTGCCATAAAAAGGGGCTGAAAAAGAACAAAAAGCTGCCTGATGAAAGTTTTTATGTCAAAATCTCTCTTTAAAATTGACCATAACTTTGGAATCAAATTCAGAAGAGTGAATGAGTTCTTTTAGGCAACAATAATGACTTTAACTATCATGGTTGCATTCTTCTCCAGCTGGATTGAGGTTTTAAAAGGCCTTTTTTGACTCATGTCTATCCCTATAACTTTCATAGAGACTAAATTTGCTGAAAGCAAACCCCTCTTAGTTTCCTTCATTTGATTTACTTCTAGCAAATCTTCACTGTTTATTTTGTTTTCTAAGTTTGGAATGGAAATAAAAAGAATCAGGTAATGAATCATTCATGAAGGTTATCATCATCCTCTTGACAAAGAGTGCCTTGTTGATGGGGTCGCTGAGGCCTGATGGTTATGGTATCTGGCAGAGAATCGGGAGACTGTGGTTCAATACCCAGCCTAGGCAAAATCTTTTATCCCTTATGGATTTGCCTCATTTCAGTCAATCAGAAACTTGATCAGATGTTTTGGGATTAAAGAACAAGTTTTCGTTTTAATGAATTTTTTTGATCATTTTCTTGCAAAAATAATCCATTTCCCTTTTACACATTTGGTGAGGGTTAGAGGTTTTGGAAGACATCCTTTTTCATTTTGTGAAATTCCAAATTTGAATGAATCGGAGTTAAAACACTCTCATTCTTCTTGTGAGATTGGAAAATAAAAACTTAAATCAAAGAACCAATTCGGGTTTGATTTCAAACCACTAACAAAATCAATTTTTGATAATAAAAAAAACTTTTTTGTTTGGGGAATTAATGGTTTTCACGTAAGAAATCTGCATTCACTAATAAAAATTATCAGAAAATATATGAAAATGATTTGGAGGATATTATTTGTACCTGTTGCATGTAAAGTAACAACATTGTCATGATTTTCTTGGTATTTTGATGTCTGTAAATAAAAAATAACTTATTTGACACTTTTCACAACAGGTTGTGAGTTTCCATCATAATTGACTTGAAGATAAATTTTAGACAGGAATAAAAATTTCCCTGAAGTGCATGACGTTTTACCTGCCCATGTTACGTAAAAAGATAAAAACAGCTGCCAATGGGAAAGTCTATTTCCGATCTAAATGTGAATCTTAAGTGGAGAAATAAAACCAAAAGATGACAAGAACAAAAGAAAAAATCTGAAAAATTTGATGAAAATATTATGACTGAAAATGCATGTAGCAAATGATTTTTGCATATAAAGTGAAGTCAATTTCAGGTTTTCATTTTGTTTTCCAATGTCCAATAGTGAAGTGGCCCTTAATATTCAATTTAAGTTTGAAAAGTTACCATCCTCAACTGACGACATTTTAAAGGAAGAACCAACTTTTTTCGATTTATCAAGCATCGATTTTCTTTAAAAGGTCCATGAAAGAGACAAATTGCAGTGTGTGCACACAACCTTCAGGTCAATCTTCAGAAAATAGCCAAACTCAAAGTACTTGGAGATCCTTATTGGAGAAAACTACTTAGTCTCCGATTTTTTCTCATTAACAACTAACCCCAGGCCCTTGAGTTAAGTGTAGGGTCAATTTTTAGCAGCTCGGATTGGGTCAGCCATCTATGGTTTGGGTTTGGATTTGGAAAATTTCCCCTAAAAATGTAAATTTTTTCAATTTTTTTCTCTTCGGGTTGGGTCAGAAACTACCT
>Ga0194133_10006741_pt1 | contig 14020 bp, 18 predicted proteins | sample TA2KigOf40mmetaG_FD_155448 | JGI IMG/M metagenome (GOLD analysis project Ga0194133, IMG submission 155448) | Freshwater microbial communities from Lake Tanganyika, Tanzania - TA2015055 Kigoma Offshore 40m | ecosystem: Environmental > Aquatic > Freshwater > Lake | place: Tanzania: Lake...
CAAGAATGTCGAACGCGTGGGCGATCATGCCACCACCATCGCCGAACAGGTGATCTACATGATCACCGGAACGCTGCCGGGTGATCCGCGTCCCAAGGTTGATGCGGTGCAGGGGGCCGCGGGCCTTGGGGGGCAGGGATGATGGCCGCACCAAAGCCGGTGGTGCTTTTGGTCGAGGACGAACCGGCCCAGCGCGAGATCTTGCGCTATAACCTTGAGGCCGAGGGATTTGCCGTGGTCTCGGCCTGCGATGGCGAAGAGGCGATGGAGCGGGTAGCCGAAGGCTTGCCCGATCTGATCCTGCTCGATTGGATGATGCCGCATGTCTCGGGGCTTGAGGTCTGCCGCCGCCTGCGGGCGCGGCCCGAAACCAAGGGCATTCCGATCCTGATGCTGTCGGCGCGATCCGAGGATGTCGACAAGGTGCGCGGGCTTGAGACGGGGGCGGATGATTACATCATCAAGCCCTATTCGGTGGCCGAACTGATGGCGCGGCTGCGCGCGCATCTGCGCCGGGTGCGCCCGGCGGTTGCGGGAGAGGTGCTGGAATGGCAAGACATCCGGCTTGATCCCGAAACCCACCGCGTCACCCGGGCGGGCGCGCTTTTGAAGCTGGGCCCGACTGAATTCCGCCTGCTGTCCTGCCTAATGGAACGCCCGGGCCGCGTGTTCACGCGCGAGCAGCTTCTGGACCGGGTCTGGGGCCGCGACATCTATGTCGAAAGCCGGACGGTGGATGTGCATGTGGGGCGGCTGCGCAAGGCGCTGATGGCGACGGGGGGAGATGATCCGTTGCGCACCGTGCGGGGGGCTGGCTACGCGCTTGGCTGAACCGGGCGCAGGCAGCGCAAGGCGTTCAAGAAGCGGGCGGCCACTCTGCCGGTGACGGGCCAGCACGGCCTTGGCCACCGCGCCGGTCAGAACCGGAAGGGCAGGGGTCCTGGCCGGGGTCTTGGCGAAAAGCCCGGCGATCTCGGCCTTTTGATCTTGGGTCAGGAACCTGTCGGCCATGGCCCCCATCAAGAGCGACTCCGGCGGTGCCCCTTCGGCCCAGATCGCCTGATGCGCGTCAAAGAGCAGGTGGTAATAGACCAGCCCTTCGGCGCGATCATCCGGCGTGATCCCCGGCAGGCCCACCAGTTTGCAGGCCGCGACAAGCCCGGCTTTGGCCCCGGTCTGGTTCAAGAGTGGCCCCGAGGCGATCAGCATCCGATGCTGGCGCGACACCCGCAGCGCGCGCTGCGGCAGGCCGTGACCCAGCGCACCCGCCGCGACGCACCGGCGCAAGATTGGGGGTGCGGGCAAGGTCGCTGGCGCTGACCACGGTCTTGCCGATCCAGCGCAGCCGGGCAAAGCTGCCATCCAGCACCCGCACCATATCTCCAGGGCGCAACTCTTCGACTGCACGCGCGCCGCTTGTGGTGTCGATGCGGGTTCCGGCGGCAAAGCACAACACGTTGATCGTGTTGTTGATCAGCGCCAGAACCTCGGCGGGGGTGATGCTCGTGTAGGTAGCGCTGGAATAGAAATCGAGCAGGATCGTCGAATATAACACCGTGCCAGAGCCATAGGGATAGGTGAAGGCGACGATCTGGCTGGGGTTTGCCCGCGTCAAGAGCGGCACCGCCCCCGGCGGCAGCGAGGCAAGCGTGACAAAGCCATGCGACGATAGATTGCCGCCGTCGAGGCTTGAATTGGTCAGCCCGGCGGCCAGGTTGATGTCGGTCGCCCCCGACGCGGTGTTGCGCACCGCCGAAATCGAAAAGCCGCCCGGCAGGATGTTGTTGGCATTGGTGACATGGCGGTCAAAGATCACAAGGTTCATGCCGTTTTGCACGGCAGCGCCGATTGCCGGAAGGTTGGCCATGTATTCGGCGCCAAACCCGGAGTTGCTGGGGTTTGTGACATAAAGCATGTCGATGCCGGCCAGCTGGGCGGCATCGGGGACCGTGATGTTCACCGCCACATGGCCGTTGCCGATCAGTTCATTGACCTGGTACGCGCCACCCTGGCCCAAGGACATGTCATAATAGCCGACTGTCGCCATTCGCCACCTCAACTTTCGCGCTCTTTTTCGGCGCTGTATCGAGTTTTGATCCGCCTCGGGCCAGGCGCGGGGTTGCGCGATTTGGCCGAAATCGTTTCAAAATCGTGGCTTATTCTTGGCGTTGCGCCGGGCTGGGTCAACGTGAACGGGGTGGCAGGCGGGGATTAGCCACCGCCTGTTGCGAAAAAGACTCGCCTTCTTCAGAGGGGCTCAGGCGCGGGCCTGACGGACAAGCGAGGTGGTGTAGATCGCGAGCCCGGTCCAGATCAGCAGGAAGGCCACCAGCCGCGCGCTGTCGAAAGGTTCGCCGAACCAGAGCGCGGTGGTCAGAAAAATCATCGTCGGAGCAATGTATTGCATGATGCCGATGGTCGACAGCCGCAAGAGCTTTGCGCCGTTGGCATAGATCATCAAGGGCACCGCCGTGACCAGGCCGCAACCGATGAGCAAAAGGGTGTCGGCCAAGGTCGCATTGAGAAACACCGCCTCGCCCCGGCTGGCCTGCCACAGCGCATAGGCCAGAGCGAAGGGCAAAAGCAGGATCACCTCCAGCGCAAAGCCCTGATTGGGGCCGATGGGCAGCATTTTCTTGAAATTGGCGTAAAACCCCCAGGTCAGCGTGAGGCTCAGCGCGACGACCGGCACTTTGCCGACCTGCCAGGTCAGGAAGCCCACGGCCACTGCCGCCAGCGCAATTGCCAGCTTCTGGGCGGGGAAAAGCCGTTCCTTGATCAGCACGGCACCCAGAAAGATCTAAAACAGCGGGTTGATGTAACATCCCAAGGCCGCCTCAAGCGCGTGCCCGGTCTGGATCGACCAGATATCGATACCCCAGTTGACCGAGATCAGCCCCGCCGTGATGGCCGCCATGCCCAGCATGCGCGGGCTGCGCAGCGCCACCATCAGATCGGCCGTCCGGCCCAGTGCGGCAAGGATCACCAGCGCAATCGGCACCGACCAGATCACGCGATGGGCCAGCACCTCAAGCGTGGGGATATGGGCCAGCGCCTTCATTTAAAGGGGCAGAAACCCCAAAGAAGATAGGCGGTCAGCGCAAAGGCAAAGCCGCGGGGCGTGTCGATATTCTGGGTCGTGTTCATGCGCCCTGACTAACCCAAGCCCCGTTTGGGGGCCAATGCTATCTTGTGACCCCAGCAATAAACAGACGTTATGGCTTGCGCCGAAGCAGATAGGCGTGTGTAAAGGCCAGATAGCCGGGGGATGTCACCTTCAGATGCGATTTCAGCGCCTCATGCAGGTCGGGCAGCCGGTGGAAGGGCGCGCTTGGATAAACATGGTGTTCGGCGTGATAGGGCATGTTCCATGCGAAAAACCGCACCAGCCGCGTGGTAAAGGTGGTGCGGGTGTTCTCCAGGATATTGGCCACTGGCGGGCAGTCGCCATGTTCGGCCAAGAGATAAAGCCAGAGGAAGGGCTGGCCCAGCACGGCAGGCAAAAGCCATACCCAGAACAAGAGGGGTGTCAGCACAAGGCTTGCCGCCATCAGCGCGTAACACAGGATCATCCCGCGCGCTTCGACTCGGATGCGGGGCAGGGCGGGGTCGGGCAGATAGGGCGCAGCCCCCTTGCCAAGGGCAAGCTCAAGCGTGACCTTCGCCATCCCCCGCCAATAGGGGAGGCCCGACACATGCCAAAGCCACTGGAAGCGCGTCTCGGGTTTGGCCCCTTCAAGTTCGGGGTCCTGTCCGGGCAGGTTGGTCCAACGGTGATGGGCCAGATGGAAATAGCGGAACCACTCGAAGGGCAAGAGCAGCAAAAGCCCGCACGCCCTGCCAACAAGGTCATTCGCCCAAGGCGTGGCAAAGGGCGTGCGATGGGTGCATTCATGTTCCAGCGTAAAGAGGAAAATCAGCGCAATGCCCTGCGGGATCAACAGCAGGGGCCAGCCCGGCACGCTTGCGGCAATCAGCCCGCCCAGTGCGATGACCAGCCCCAGATGCCCTGCCAGATGCGCAAGCCCGCGGGCATCCGACAGGGTGGTGAGGCGGGCCTTTTCATCGGCTGCGAGGCTGGCGAGAAACGCCTTGTGATCTATGGCGCGGTGATCCATTGCGGGCTATTGCCTTGGTAGGTCAAAGTCGGGCGGTGCCAGTTCGAACCCTTCAAATCGGAAGCCGGGACTGACAGTGCAGCTGACCAGCGTCCAGTCACCAAGGCTGTGCGCCGCCTGCCAGTGGCCCTTGGGAACAAGCGCCTGCACGCTGTCCCCGGCCAGCACATCGGGGCCAAGGCGAATGTCCTGGGCCCGCGCCGCGCCCACCGACAGGACAAGCGGCGCGCCGGCGTTGTAGATCGAGATCTCATCGGCATCGACGCGGTGCCAATGGCTGCGCTCTCCTGCCTTGAGCAGGAACAGGATCGCCGTGCCACTGGCCCGGCCATCTGCACATCCGTGCAAATTCGGGCCAACCCAGGTCTGGCGATACCAGCCGCCCTCGGGATGGGGCTGAAGTCCCAGTCTTGCGATGATCCGCTCCACGTCGTTCATGCCGCTCTCCAGTTTCCGGGGGCAAGCCCCTCAAGCGTCCAGTTGCCGACCCGCCACCGGATAAGCCGCAGGCAGGGCAGGCCCACGGCGGCGCACATGCGGCGCACCTGACGGTTGCGGCCCTCGCGCAGGGTCAGTTCGATCCAGCCATCGGGCACGGTCTTGCGTTCGCGAATGGGCGGGGTGCGGGGCCAAAGCCAGGGCGGCGGCGCGACCGCACGGGCGCGGGCGGGAAGCGTGGGACCGTCCTTCAGCGTGACGCCCCTGGACAGGGCCTGAACCGCCTCGGGAGTCACGACACCTTCGACCTGTGCGAAATAAGTCTTTTCCATCTTGTGCCTTGGGTCGCTGATGCGCGCCTGCAGGCGGCCGTCGTCGGTCAGGATCACCAGCCCCTCGGAATCCCGATCCAGCCGCCCGGCCGGATAAATCCCTTTGACATCGACAAAATCCGCCAGCGTCGCGCGTCCCTCTCCATCGGTGAACTGGCACAGCACGTCATAGGGTTTGTTGAGCAGGATCAGCATGGCCCCTGTCTAGCACGCCCCTTGCGGCTTGTGCCACGCCATGCAAGCCTTGGGCATGGAAAAGATCGTCATCATTGGGGCGGGGCTGATCGGGGCGGCGCTTGCCCATAAGCTGGCGCAGCGGGGGCGCGCGGTCATGGTGGTGGAGGCGGCGCTGCCCGCCGCCCTTGCCTCGGGCCGCAGCTTTGGCTGGATCAACGCGAGTTTTGCGCTGAATGACGCGCATTTTGCCCTGCGTGTTGCGGGCATGGCCGCGCATGAGCGCATGGCGCTGGCCCTGCCGGGCCATCATCGGGCCAGCGGGTGTTTGTGGTGGGAAGAGGCAGGAGAGGCCCTTGACGCAACCGCCGATCGGCTAGAGGCGGAAGGCTATCCGGTCAGGCGGCTGTCGCGCACGGGGCTCATGGCGCGTGAACCGGCCTTGAGGGTGGCGCCAGAGGAGGCGCTGTTTTTCCCCAGCGAGGGGTGGGTTGACCCCGCCGCCCTGACCCGCGCGCTGTTGCAAGCCTCGGGCGCGCAGGTGCTGGCAGGGGTGACAGGCCGGATCAAGACCGCGAACGGTCGGGTTGTCGGGGTAGAAACGCCCTTGGGGCTGATCGCGGCCGATCAGGTGGTGATCGCGGCGGGCGTGGCGACGCCAGGGCTTCTGGCCCCGCTTGGGCTGAATCTGCCGATGCGGCACCGCCCCGGCCTGATGATCCGCACCGCCCCGGTCGGTCTGCGATTGTCCCATATTCTGGCCGCGCCGGAACAAGAGATCCGACAGGATGACGCGGGCTGCCTGCTGGCCCCGGCGGCGGCCTTTCATCAGGCAGACGAGGGGCGCGATCTGACCGATCCCATCGGGCAGGCCGCGGCGGCGCTTGGGCGGATCGGTTCGCTTTTGGGGCTTGCGGGGCTGCGCGCCGAAGCGGTGGTGCAGGCCGAAAGGCCGGTGCCGGGCGATGGGTTGCCGGTGCTGGGTGCGGTGCCGGGGGTGGCGGGGCTATGGCTTTCGGTCATGCATTCAGGCGTGACCTTGGCGGCCATCGCGGCCGAGGGGCTTGCGTCGGAAATGGCAGGTCAGGGCATCCTGCCTGTGCTTGCCCCGTTCCGGCCAGACCGGCTGTTGACCGCCGCATGACAAAGGCGCGGCCGTTGCCCGCCGCGCCCCGGACTAATCATCGAAGATACCTTACTTCAGGATCGACAGCCCGGCATATTCTGCCGTCTCGCCCAGAATTTCTTCGATCCGGATCAACTGGTTATACTTGGCCAGCCGGTCCGACCGCGACAGCGAGCCGGTCTTGATCTGCCCGCAGTTGGTGGCCACCGCCAGATCGGCAATCGTGGCATCCTCGGTCTCGCCCGAACGGTGGCTCATCACGTTGGTATAGCGCGCGCGGTGTGCCATATCGACGGCCTGCAGCGTTTCGGTCAGGGTGCCGATCTGGTTGACCTTGACCAGCATCGAGTTGGCCACGCCTTTGGAGATCCCCTCGGCCAGACGGCACGGGTTGGTCACGAAAAGATCGTCGCCCACCAGCTGCACCTTGCTGCCAAGGGTGTCGGTCAAGAGCTTCCAACCTTCCCAGTCATCTTCCGAACAGCCGTCCTCGATCGAGATGATCGGGTAATCCTTGGCCAAGCCGGCCAGGAAGTCGACATTCTGGGCGATGGTCAGCGACTTGCCTTCGCCTTTCATCTCATACTTGCCGCCCTTGAAATACTCGGTGGCGGCGCAGTCGAGCGCAAGGAACATGTCCTGCCCGGCCTTGTATCCAGCCTTTTCAATGGATTGAAAAATGAAATCAAGCGCTTCACGGGCGGACTTCAAGTTTGGCGCAAAGCCGCCCTCATCGCCGATCCCGGTGTTGTGACCGGCCTTTTGCAACTCTTTCTTCAGGGTGTGGAACACTTCGGCACCCATGCGGATCGCGTCGCGGATATTGTCCGCGCCGACCGGCATGATCATGAATTCCTGAATGTCGATGGGGTTGTCGGCATGTTCGCCGCCGTTGATGATGTTCATCATCGGCACCGGCAGCACACGGGCCGAGGTGCCGCCGACATAGCGGAACAGGGGCTGGCCGGTGAATTCTGCCGCCGCCTTAGCCACGGCCAGAGAGACGCCCAGAATGGCATTGGCCCCAAGGCGCGACTTGTTCGGCGTGCCGTCCATTTCGATCATGGTGCGGTCGATGCCGACCTGTTCGGTGGCGTCATAGCCGACGAGTTCCTCGGCAATCTCGCCGTTGACCGCCGCCACGGCCTCCAAGACCCCCTTGCCCATGTAGCGCGCCTTGTCGCCGTCGCGCCGCTCGTTGGCCTCATGCGCCCCGGTCGAAGCGCCCGAAGGCACGGCAGCGCGGCCCATCGCGCCGCTTTCAAGATAGACGTCGACCTCAACCGTCGGGTTGCCCCGGCTGTCAAGGATCTCGCGGGCGTGGATGTCGATGATCGTGCTCATGGGGCGCTCCCTGCGGCTGAAAAGCTTTTGCGCCTCTTACACGGTCAGGGGCGACATGGAAAGTCTCTGCGGTGCAGCGCGACGCGATCTAGCTGGCTGCGGCACGGGCGCGCTGGCGTTCGCGCATGAAGGTGTAAAGCCCCGATCCGATGATGAGCGCCGCGCCGATCAACATGGCAGGGCCGGGCCGCTCGCCCAGGAACAGCATGGCCAGGAGCAGCGCAAAGACGAGGCGCGTATAGCGGAAGGGGGCGATGACCGCGGCCTCGCCCATGCGGGTCGCAGAGGTGACGGCGTAATAGCCGAACAGGCCCGAAACCAGCGCCATGACCAGATCAAGGCTGCGCGTGGGATCAATCGCGCCGGGGCCGTGGCCCGCGAGGACCATCAGAAGAAGCCCGGCCGGCACCAGCGCAAGATAGGCCCATGTCACAAGCTGGAAGGTGCCGATATCGGCCGGCATGGCCCGGGTGGCCAGATCGCGGGCGGCCAGCACGATGACACAAAGCACCGTTAGGATGCCGGCGGCCTGAAAGGCGTCGTTCCAGGGTTGCAGGACGATCAAGACGCCCAGAAAGCCAACGCCGATGGCCGTCCAGCGCCGCCAGCCCACCTTTTCGCCCAGGACCAGCGCCGCCCCCATGGTCACCACCAGCGGCGAGGCTTGCAGCAGGGCCGAGTTGATGGACAAGGGGATCAGCGCCAGCGCCGTGATGTAAAGCATGGTCGCGGCCGCCTCGGACAGGGCGCGGATCAGGGGCGCGCCATGCAGGGCGCGGCGGCTCAGGATGGGCTGGCGCTTCAACGCGGCCATGATCCAGAACACCAGGGCCCCGCCCGCGCCCATCATGGCGATCACCTGCCCCGGGGGAAGCGCCATGGCGGCGCGTTTGAGGAACAGATCCTCAACCGCAAAGGCGGCCATGGCCCCCACCATCAGAAGGGTGGCCGTCGCATTGTCGGTCTGTCTCACGCTTCGCTGCTTTTCTTCAGGGGAACTGCCAGAAGCTCCAGCCGGTGGCCGATCAGACGATATCCAAGTCGCGCAGCGATCCTTTCCTGCAGCGCCTCGATCTCGGGATCGACAAATTCGATCACCTCGCCGGACACAACGTCGATCAGGTGATCGTGATGATCGCGTTCGGCATCTTCATAGCGCGCGCGCCCGTCGCCGAATTCCAGCTTGTCAAGGATCCCGGCCTCTTCCAGAAGCTTCACCGTGCGGTAGACCGTAGCCAAAGAGATGCGCGCGTCGATCGCGGCGGCACGGGCGTGAAGCTCTTCGACATCGGGGTGATCTTCGGCCGCACCGATGACACGCGCAAGCACCCGGCGCTGTTCGGTCATGCGCAGGCCCTTGGCCTCACAGCGGGCGATGATGTCGCGCATCAGAGCAATCCTTTTGCTGCGCATGGGCTTTACGCGATGTAAAGGCGCAGGGCCAGACGGATTTTGGGACCGGGCAGGCTGGCTTGCGCCAGGGGCCGCGAGTGCCTAGCTTTCATGCGAGGGGCGCGGTGCAGGCCCCGATGAGAGGTGAGGGCCTTGGCCTTGGACAGTGATGATTACGGGCGGTTGATCTATCTTGGGCTCCTGCTGGCGGCGGTGGCCGGTTGGGGCCTGTCGGAATATCGCGGCCGCATGGGGCAGGGCTTGCGGGCCTTTCTGGCCTGGGGGCTGATCATCGTCGGGCTGATGGCGGGCTATGGGCTCTGGCAGGACATCCGCGAGGATGTGACTCCCGCGCAGATGGTGCAGGATGGCGCTGTTGAAATTCCGCGCGCCATGGACGGGCATTACCATGTCACCCTGACCATCGGCGGCCAGCCCATGGAGTTCATGGTCGACACCGGGGCCAGCGGCGTTGTGCTGAGCAAGGCCGATGCCGAAGCCCTTGGCTTTGATCTGTCGGAGCTGGTCTTTGCCGGGCAAAGCCAGACGGCCAATGGCATCGTGCGCACCGCGCGCATCAGGCTTGAAGATGTGGAACTTGGTCCGTTTCACGACGCCAGCATCAGCGCCTTTGTCAATGAGGGCGATATGGACGGCTCGCTCTTGGGGATGGACTACCTAGGCCGCTATTCGATTGAAATCATGGGGGATCGGATGGTCTTGCGGCGCTAGACGCGCCGCGTCAGGCTTTGGGCGGTCGAATGACGCCGATGGCGTCAAGCGCCGCATCCAGCGCATGATCGCCCCCCAGATCGGCCCGCGCCCGGGCCTTTATGGCATCGAACCGCACGCGCAAGGTGCGTTTCTCTTCTCCCTGGCAATCGTTCCAGGGGCGGCCCTGCAAGCCCATCACCAGAACGTAATAGCCGATGAAGTGCGGCTGGGTCCCGGCCTCGATCAGCCGCAGATAGGCGGCATCGGGCCCCATGGCACGAAGCTCCTCGGCCGAATGGATTCCAGCGCGGGCAAAGGCGGCCTCGGTCGCGGGGCCAAGATTTGGGATGGAAGAAACCGGTTCAACCATGGTGGAAAGAAAAAGGGCCAGCCCCCGGCTGACCCATTCCCCTTAGATGGAAGCCCAATCGCGGAAGATCGGCTGCTGGCCGCCTTGCTGCTGGGCCGGGGCGCTGCCCGATTGGCCTTGCTGCTGGCTGGGGCTGGTGCTGCCGCCTTGCTGGGGGCTTGGGGTGTTCGACATGGGACTGCTCCGCTCATTTCTTGTTGAAGGTCTCGGCGTTCTGCCGATGACCACCCTGAACAGGCATCCGGGCAAGACCGCGCCCGAAAGACGTTCAGAATTAGACCATTTAGATCCGGTTTTCGCCATCTGCAACGCAAAGACTGCGGGGCAAGGTGGCCTCAGCCTTCAGCTTTTCGTGACTGTGGCCGCGAGGACGCGGTTTTCGGCGCGATCCCCGGCAAAATGGGCGGTGGAAGGTTCTTCACTCCAGCGCGCTGGCCGGAAATCCGATTGTGGCCAGCACCTTGATCGCCTCGGCGGCAGGGCCTGCAACGGTGACCTGGCGCGCGGCCAGATCGACGCTGATCGGGCTCATGCCCGCAATCGGGGCAAGGGCTGCCTCGACCGAAGTCTTGCAATGGCCGCAGCTCATGTCGGGAACGGACAAAAGGGTCATCTCATTCTCCTTTCAAACTGTGCCTGATATGGGGCCAACGGCCTGTCCGGCGCAAGGGGCGCGGGTTGGGCAAATGCCGCGCTGTCGCGGGGTTTTGATCTTGGTCGCCCTTGACCTTTGCCAGTTCGCAGCGCCCATATGAGCCATGAGCGAGACCATCCGATTTGAGCTTGAGGGCATGAGTTGCGCCTCTTGCGTCGCGCGGGCCGAACGGGCCTTGTCGGCGGTGCCGGGGGTAAAGCGTGCGGCCGTCAACCTGGGCATCGAGACCGCCGATGTCGTCTTTGCTGCACCAGCAACGCCCGAACATCTTGCGGCGGCGCTGGCCAAGGCGGGCTATCCCGCGCGCCAGCGACAGGTGGTGCTGGCGGTTGAGGGTATGACCTGTGCCGCCTGCACCGGCCGGGTCGAGCGGGTCTTGCGCGCCCAGCCCGGCGTGGCAGGAGCGACGGCCAATCTGGCGACACGGGCCGCCACCGTGACGCTGTGGGAGCCGGTCGATGCCTTGGGTCTTGCTGCAGCTGTGGCCCGGGCCGGGTTCCAGGCCGCGCCAATGGCCGAGGCCGGCGCGTGTGATCCCGGGGCCGAAGAGGCTGCGCTTTGGCGCGAGACGGCGATTGCCGGGGCGCTGACCTTGCCGGTTTTTGTGGTGGAAATGGGCGGCCATCTGGTGCCGGGCTTTCATCATTGGCTTCATGGCCTTGTGGCGACGCAAAGCCTGTGGGTCATGCAATTCCTCCTTGTCACGCTGGTGCTGCTCTGGCCCGGCGCGCGGTTTTTCCGCAAGGGGGTGCCCGCGCTCATGCGCGGTGCGCCCGACATGAACAGCCTTGTGGCGCTGGGGGCCGGGGCGGCCTGGGCCTATTCGGTGCTGGTGACCTTTGCGCCGGGGCTGATCCCCGAGGCCAGCCGTGCCGTCTATTTCGAGGCAGCGGCGGTGATTGCGACGCTGATCCTTTTTGGCCGCAGCCTTGAGGCGCGGGCGCGCGGGCGCGCCGGGGTGGCGATTGCCCGGCTGGTGGCCTTGCAGCCCCGCACCGCGCTGCGGCTGTCGCCTGCCCCCGAAGAGGTGCCGATTGCCGCGCTGATGATCGGCGACCGGGTGCAACTGCGCCCCGGTGAGCGGATTGCGGTTGATGGCGTGGTGGTCGAGGGCCAGTCGAACGTGGACGAATCCATGCTGACTGGTGAACCTGTGCCGGTAGCAAAGGCGGTGGGCGACAGCCTGACCGGCGGCACGGTAAACGGCACCGGGGGCCTTGTGATGGAGGTGCGCGCGGTGGGGGCGGCCACCGTACTGGCGCGCATCATCGCCATGGTGGCCGAGGCGCAGGGCGGCAAACTGCCGGTGCAGGCGCTGGTCGACCGCATCACCCTGTGGTTCGTGCCTGTGGTCATGGCGCTGGCCGGGCTGGCCTTTGCGGTCTGGCTGGCCTTTGGCCCAGGCCTGGCCGAAGCGATGGTGGCGGGGGTGTCGGTCGTGATCATTGCGTGCCCTTGTGCCATGGGGCTGGCGACCCCGGTCTCGATCTTGGTGGGCACGGGGCGCGCGGCCGAGATGGGTCTTTTGTTCCGCAAGGGCGAGGCTTTGCAGCGGCTGGAAACCGTGGTGCAAGTGGCTTTTGACAAGACCGGGACGCTGACACTGGGCAAGCCTGTGGTGCAGGCGGTGCATGTCGTGTCGGGCCAGACGGCCGATGCAGCTTTGGCGCTGGCCGCAGCGGTGGAACGGGGATCGGAGCATCCGCTTGCCGCCGCCGTGTTGGACGAGGCGGCCCGGCGCGGCCTGACCCTGCCCGAGGCCGCCGGGTTTCAGGCGATTCCCGGCAAGGGGGCCGAGGCCGTCGTTGGGGGCGAAACCGTGCGCGTCGGCTCGGCGCGGCTTTTCGGGCCGCTTGATCCCGTGCTTGCACATTTGTGCAGTGAGGCTCAGGCGCAGGGGCAGGGTGTCTTGCTGGTCGGCCGGGCGGGGCAGGCCGAGGCGGCCATCGTGGCGGCCGATCCGGTCAAACCCGCAGCTGCAGAAACGGTACAACGACTTGAAAAAATGGGATTGAAGCCGGTGATGATCACCGGCGACGCCCGCGCGACGGCCGATGCGATTGCCGCGCGTATTCGCATAAAGTCTGTGCATAGCGAAATTATGGCTGCACAAAAGGCCGAGGTGGTCCGCAGCTTTGGGTCGGGCACGGCTTTTGTTGGAGATGGTTTAAATGACGCCCCGGCGCTTGCCATGGCCGATGTGGGGCTGGCCATGGGAACCGGCACTGATGTGGCCATCGAGGCGGGCGATGTGGTGCTGATGCGTGGCGATCCGACGGGCGTGGTGCAGGCCATTGGCCTGTCGCGGGCGGTCATGCGCAACATCCGGCAGAACCTGTTCTGGGCCTTTGGCTATAATGCCGTGCTGATCCCCGTGGCGGCGGGAGTTCTGGTGCCCTTTGGCGGGCCGCAACTGTCGCCCATGCTGGGGGCAGGGGCGATGGCGCTGTCTTCGGTCTTTGTGCTGGGCAATGCGCTGCGGCTGCGCGGCTGGCGCGGTTGAGCCCGCAGCCTGTGGCTCAGGCCACCTTCAGGATCGAGGCGAGTTCGGTGTTGTCGGCGACCAGATCGGCAAGGCTTGACCGGTCAAGCCGGGCGTAAAAGGCATCCAGCGCCTCTTGCAGCACGCATTTTAACCGGCAGGCGCCGGACAGCGGGCTGCTCGCCTGCTTTTCTTCGGTGCATTCGGTAAAGGGCAAGACCGCCTCATAGGCGCGAAACACCTCGCCCACACCGATCTCTGCCGGTGACCGCGCCAGCATCAACCCGCCCGAGCGGCCGCGCTGGGTGCGGATGTAGCCCTTGCGCGCCAGCAGGTGGATCACCTGCGCCAAATGGTTTTCCGAGGCGCCGCAGGCTTCGGCCACCTCATGCTTGCGCACGATCCGGTCGGGGTTCACCGCGCAGAACATCAAGGTGCTCATCGCCAGATTGGTTCGTGTCGTCAGTCGCATCGCCAGGATCCTGCATGTTATGTCACCGCATTCTAGTCTGGGGCGGTGGGGCTGTATTTGATGCAGATCATTCGCCGCTTTTGTCGCGCGCCCTTGCAGATGCCAATCGGGTAGCCCCGCTATCCGGCTGTGGCGCTTGACAGCAACGGCCTCTGCACGAGACACAAAGCCAAAGGGCGGGCGCCCCATTTTGCGCCGCAGCCTTCGTTTTCCGCGCCTTTTTCAAGAGAGATTTCTTATGACCCTGCGCATCGTTTCAACCCGGCCCATTGCGGGACAAAAGCCCGGCACCAGCGGATTACGCAAGAAAACCCATGTTTTCATGGGGCCGCACTACCTTGAGAACTTTTTGCAGGCCGCGTTTGATGTGGTGGGCGGGGCCGGCAAGACCCTGGTCCTGGGC
>Ga0194133_10006742_pt1 | contig 14019 bp, 12 predicted proteins | sample TA2KigOf40mmetaG_FD_155448 | JGI IMG/M metagenome (GOLD analysis project Ga0194133, IMG submission 155448) | Freshwater microbial communities from Lake Tanganyika, Tanzania - TA2015055 Kigoma Offshore 40m | ecosystem: Environmental > Aquatic > Freshwater > Lake | place: Tanzania: Lake...
CATAATTTTTTAAAAGTGATTTGGAGAGAATTTCATCTCGTTACAAAAAGCAATTAAACAATTTGGAAGCTCAGCAACAATCAGTTCTAAAATCAGTCAAAAAAGAGACACAAGAGCTTGAACTTCAAAGGCAAATGATGCTTCAGCAGCTTGGAATGGTATTTCTAGTCTACTTATTTAAATAATTGTGATCCCCCAAATAAGTTACTATAACATTAGATTACTTTCAATTAAGCAGATGAAGGGGCGACTGATTCAAAACATGGTGTGAAGGTTCAGCCCCAGGCAATGCCATCAATTTTCACTCAAAGTATTGCAAAATAACTTGAAAGTTGAGAAATATCAGCATTTGTGATTCATTACCTTAGTCTAAATTAGAGATGGGCCCTGAACCGACTTGACCCTAGCATACATTTGACCCGCAGTAAATAAGAGGCTGACCTGCCTTTGACCCGAGTACTTTTTGACCTGACCCTATGTGATTTTTTGATTCGAAGAGAAAAAATTTGACATTTTTAGGGGAAATTTTCAAAATCCAAACCCAAACCATAGATGGCTGACCCAACCCGTGCCCAATCCCTAGTCTTTTTAATTCTTTCTAAACTTTAACTGCATCACTCAATAAGTATTCCCTAATTTCTAACATTTATTAACTTACTCTGGCACTCTTTCAAACACTAATTCTAAATGCACATTCAGGAAAAAAGCAAGCTTTCTAACATGGAAAAGGATCTCATGAGAATAATCGAATGTAATGAAAAGATTGTCGATGATAACAATTTATGGATTAACATGAAGGTGATACAAAAAAACCAAACTTTAACTTTTTAAAACTATTTTGACATTTCCTAAAAATTACTCCAAATTCAACAAAAATGTTTTATTTTTCAGAGACAATTTCAAGAAAAAATAGTCGAAGATGATTCAGATTCCAATTCTGATATCAATGGTAAAGAAGAACATATTTCACATAAAAACTCTGAGCTAGAAGCAAGTCTGAACAAACTTGCTCTGTTGGAACAAGAGCTTTTTAAGTTTGAAGGGGACATCATATTGAAAAATAGCAAGACAAATTTAAACGATATCAAAGGTAAAAGTTTCAGCTTTTCAAAAATAAATCTGATTTATTGATGACAATTGATTGTAAAATTAATTTCAGGCTCTAGTTCTACTAAGTCTGACACAAATCAAACTTCAAATTCATCACAAAATTCAGTCCGGATAAGTGAAGACGAAGCTGTTATTATTCCATCTAATACAGAAAGGTTTGAATTGCAGTAAAAGGTTTTATTGCCTGACTTTTTCCATTTTAAAACTTTTTCAGTATTCACATTGGTAAAGATTATGCTGATAATTTAGAGGGTGGTCAGAGCAGTAATGACTTTAGTGACAGTTTGAAAGATGGAATGTCAAGACCAATGTCAATCACATCATCTTCATGGGATGAGGTTGAAGCAAATCAAATTGTAAAAAAGAGAGAAAATGTTCAAAAACTACAGGTAAAGCATAATTGAGCATATAGATTTCTGGATGAAGTTCTGGCCTTACTCTGGAATTTCATAAACTATCCTTATACCAATTCAGTTTCAATCTTTTATTATAGCTCTGATAAAAAGGTTTAACTCATGTTGTGGACTTTGAATGAGTTCATATTACTCAAGTTGCAATGCATTGGCTTAATTCTTCTTAGTTTGAACCTTGAGCCCACTAATCCAAAGAGCCAAAAAAATTTTTTTTTTAATTTTATTTATAACAACATGACACGCCTGGTGACTGATTTACAATACTTTTACATTTTATGGAAATTTTGGAAGACATAGGAAGTTAACAAACTAAAAGATAGGGAAGAAAGGATAGTAATAACATAGAAGGAAAAATTTTAAAAACACTCAAACTTAACAATCGTGGGTTACATCAAGAGTGTGTGTTACACTGGATATTTCCAGAATAACAAGTTTTGTGGCTACCCTAGCCACCCATGGGTCTTGTTACTGTTGTTGATGTTTTTTGCATCTTCCGATTTGGCGTCTATGTTGGCCTCTTTACCTGGCGTCCACCCTTTTTAGTTTGCAATTGGTGTTATTTGCTTCTGTGTGTATACGTTGCATTGAGTTGAATATTATCATGGACATATCTTGTGAATTTTGTTCAGAGATGAACTCACGGCTCCCTCATTTGGGGTCAAGTAAGGTGCTTTTTTCAATTATTTTGGCAAGGTTTCATGACGCCGGACATGTGGATGCTGATGATACCTTGTTGAAGTCTCTTAATCTCGTTGTTGAGTATAGCCAAAAACTTTTTAGCTAAGATAGTTTTTTGAATCTGGGTGTGCTGAAAGAGGGGTTAATAGTTAGGGATAACTCTTGCAGACTTTGGTAAAAGAGGATTTCAGGTCTGACAATAAAACTTCCATTCTTTTCAGCAAAGACCACTAACCAGATATCTTCCAATTCGAGACAACTCATTCAACTTAAAATCACACATAGAAACTGCTGGACATCAGGTTTTATAAATTGCCAGTGAGAGATTCTATTGCTATTTCAATATATAAACTTTTATTCCAGATCGAGCTTTGCCCTCATGTTACCATAGATTCTACATCATGTAGAGGTTTCCTACAAAAGATGTCAAAGTCAAAGCATCTTCGAACTTGGAGCAAAAGATTTTTCGTGTTTGACAGACAAAGAAAAACATTTTTGTATTATGCAGACAAATCTGAAACAAAAGCCAAGGGTGGTGTTTTCTTCAGTGTAAGAATATCTTTTAATTTGAAATTAAGTTGATTTCAAATCTTGGTCTTCATAAAAATTATTTTGTAATCAAGGCGATTGACGAAGTCTACGTGGATCATTTGAATTCTGTAAAATCAGCACAACCAAAAATGACCTTTTGTGTCAAAACAGCAGAAAGAACTTTTTACATGGTAGTCATATTTTATTCTTCTTTTTTAATGAATAAAGCAATAGTGCATAATTATTGTTGCAGATTGCCCCGTCTCTTGAAGCCATGAGAATCTGGGTTGACGTGATTTTCACAGGAGCAGAAGGCTACCAAGAGTTTCAACAAATACCTGATTAATCTTGTATTTTCATAATGCATTTAAAAGACCCTAAATATTAACTATTGAAATGAATTTTCGTGATAAGTGATTCAAGTCTTACTCATTTTATCCTTCAAAGAAGTGTGAATGCTCTGAATCGAGTATTTCAGGTAGCACATAACACTCTGGTTGTTCAACTCCACATTCACTGGATGCTTTACTGTAATTCAAAAATTTGTTATTACCCTAACTAACCTAGGAAATAATGGCCCCCTTCTAAAAGAAAATCTGAAAAAAGTGTGCTTTGTGGTAAATGGTAGAGCCAATATTGAATCAATAATCCATTTCGGTTGAGAAAAACACAAACAAAAATTTTTCAAGTTCCAAAAAAATGGAAAGTGAGATTCATATTCCTTATCCCTCCCGAGCAAAGCAATGGGGGGAAGTTTAGAATTTGCATTATGGTTCAATTTTTTCACGGGAAAATGGGGTGACGTCACATGTCCGTCTGTCACCTCTTTGTCCGCCCATACCAATGGAGCTAGAGGGCTGAAATTTGGCAGGAGTAAGCATCATATTGGTGGCTCAAAATTTGCCCAACAGATTTTTGTTATCTTGTCTAGGAGCTGAGATGTTTAAGTTCAAAGTTATGTAGTGAATTAAGCCCCCCACCCCCCTTCTACTTTTTTTCATGTTGAGTTTTATTGCAGAAAACAGCTCTTTGTTGTTTGTTGTGCAATCGAATCAATTAATTGAACATGTTTCCAGTCGCACAAGAGGGTTAGGTATTTTTCCCCACACAAAAAATACCCGTCTACCTAGTTTATGTATATGAATTATTGAGGGTTTTTTATATTTAAAAGCAGGATGGATTTTTCCCTTGCATCACTCATTTTTATCAAAAATCGTCTCTCTTCCTGTTTCGACGAAAATGTCAAAAACAGTTTGCGATTAGTCAAGTTCTTGAAAAAAGGTTCAAAATCACTCAGAAATAAATGTGGTTTTTTACTCAGGAATGGCGAGTTGCCAAAGAGTCTTATTATCCTTCAAAGGACCTTATGGTTTACAACCTTTACCCGTTTCTCAGTTTCGAAAAAGACCAACAATTGATCATCTTACCTTATGAAAAGTCCAATGTAAGAAATTTTCCTGACATGGTGTATAAGTGTTACAACTACCTCCACTTAATCTTTAGAACCTATTGCTTATGAAGCATAAAGACACAGGAGAAATAGGATTTGTTGACAAATTCAGGGTGGCAAAACCTGGAACTGTAGAAGTAGAGCCGTAAGTTTTCATATTTTTTGTGTTTGAGGTCTTATAGAGGTCCCTTGTATTCTAACTCTGATGGTTTCAAGGGTGTTGCTAAGCGGTCGGGTTTATTGCTATACACATGGATCTTAGCCATTAGATTTTAGTTACGGTAAAATATTATTTTGATCACGCAACTTTTACCCCCATCTGATTCCCAAGCGCCCCTGATCAGCGCGCTCCAGTCTCACATGTCAATAAAAGGCCTGCGTACCCTTGAATGGTTACCTAGTTATTCTCCATGTACTTGGACGTAAGTCATATAGAGTAGATAGCTAAGTGTTATTTTAAGGACATATTATGTGAGTATTGTCCTTAACTCAATAAAGTATTATGAGTATATTTAAATACCTTGCATTTTTATTATAAGAACAGGGGGACTTTAGATTCTCATAGTCATGGGCTAAGTGTTACAGAGGTTTACACCGCTTACCTAAAACCTTGCGGCATGCAGCAGCCTGATGCTCGGAATTAGTAAGTCTACATTTATGTCAATTTAGGTCACCTACATTAAATGAACAGTTGACTGCTTGCTCCTTTTATTTATCACCTCTCTGGTAAGAACAAGGGATGACCTGTCTCAATCAAGAACAGAATCAAATTTTATCTCTTTAAAGATGATAGAGAGTCCCTAGCTTGTTACAAAAAGGGGACAGGTTAGATATAGATCAAAAGTGTGTATTGAAATTGAAGATGGTTATGCCTTACCCAAAGGGGTAGTCAGGGTTTTAAATAGCATCCATATATATAAGTAGATAGCCCCAGGGATATCGGTACAATCTATCTTTCTGTCTATCTATCCTAATCTGATTCCCAAGCAAACTTGATCACTGAGCTCTTGTTTTCCATGTTGATAAATAGGCTTGCGAACCCAATCGTGCCAACAAGTTATTTTTCATTATTCTTAGATACAAGATTGTGCCAGATAATTATAGGTCTTAGTTTTAGTATGTAAGTTTTATCCTTTTATTTTCAACAAAGTACCTACTTATTGAGAGATATTTTCATCAATTACCTCATTTAATTCCTATATACTCAGCCTTATTCCATAATGATTGATTGTCAATTAACGTTATGAAACAGATTGTTCTTAATCCATGTGAGTAGAAATATAAAAGCATAAAATCATTTTACAGATGGTTCTTCTCTGGAATTGGAAGAGACCGTGCAGAGAAAATCTTATTGAGTAAAATCAACATTGCAGGATCCTTTTTAATCCGTGAAAACAATCGAAAACATTCCAGCAAAGTATGAAAAACGGTTTTCAATAGAAGAGGAAAAATTATTTTTTGCTTCAACAGGAAACACAACCTTATAAATTATCACTTAAAATCTATGACGAAGAGGCAAGAAAATTTCTCATCTCACATAGAAGTATCAACTTCATAGCAAATTCTTTCTTCATCTCAGATTCGTAAGTTTTTCAAACCTAGATTTTTAGATTTAAAAGTATAGAGATGGGCCCTAACCCGGCCTGAGCATACTTTTGACCCACAGTAAATAAGAGGCTACCCGTCTTTGACCCTGGTATTTTTTGACCCGAGCTGTTGAGATTTGACTCAACCCGACAGACCTGAGCACCAAACATTTGCCTGGGTCAAAAATTTTCAACCCTGACACCATTTCAAGTTTTTGAGCACCGGATAATAATCCCTTAACTACTGTAAAGTCTAGCTTAGAAGGAAAAAGCAAGATTTTACCTCGCACACAAGCACTCTCTCAATATGACTGTCTCACCAGGGGGAAAAACCTTCTGACCAAGCAGATCGTTCTTGCAGGTAGGGGTTTGAGGTACCTTTTAAACATTAAAGGGATTTTGTAGACTCTGTCATTTCCCTGTTTTTTTAACTTGAAAGTGTCTTTGGAAAGGTGAAGGCAGGGAAAATTCCAGTTTTGTGTAACATTGTGAGCAATAGTATAATGATATTAGATTTGCAGATTCTTGACCTTGAGTGTCTGAAGAAGACAACTTTTCCCTTGTTTTGGTCATTGTAGTAAGTTATTGAGAGCAGCGTCACAAACAGCCTGGTCAGTTGTTGGGAGGAAACCATGAGGGGTCGCCGTGGCTGAGTGATCATAGGCACCTGACTGAGAACTAAGATTTAAGGTTGTGGGTTCAATCCCCCCCGCTGCCCTTGCCAGCAATTTTTCAACCCTGGATTGCAAAGAAAATCAACGAGGCACTCTCAATCAGGGTAATAGTAATCTGCAGTGACCATAAACTATGGTGTGACTCTTATAAAAGTGTTGGTCACGCATCTGTATCGCTGAGTGTATACAGCAGAAGATTATTATTATTATGCGCCAAACAGGAAACCTGATATTCTACGAAACATTATTGGCCCAAGACTAGGAACACCTCACTTTTAAGCTAATAAATCTCTGTTTAAGTATCTTTTGTAGTCCCTCAATTCTGATTTGCTCAAAATAGACATATCTTTTAGATTCTGTTTTTGCAAGGTACTGGTACCATTACACCAAACAGGACAGCCGTAGCTTAATCTGCCCATGAAATGGCCTAAGAATATTATTCTCATTTGTTTTAGAGTGAGATATCTATCTAACAATCTCATTGCATATCCTAGGGATCTAAAGTTGCTATGACAATTTTCCCACACGAGTATCCTATGAAGGAGTTTCTGCAGATCTAAGTCTGGGGTTTGTGATCAAAATCCATGTTACCACAACAACAATTACACTTTTTGCCCATTATATTATTTTAGTGGGGTCAAAGGTTGCCAGTAGTTACCTGGGTTTGAGCAAATGGTGCTTTTTAATCTTCCAAGCAGAAATTGGTACAAAAAATTTAGTGTGGAAGTAGCAAACTGACTTTCATTTGAATTTTAGTAACAAATTTGTCGAATTAAAACACCTTGTCGAGTTCTACATGGATGATCCAAAGGAAGTTCTCCCTTGCAAATTAAAAATTGCTTGTTTACAACCTCCAATGAAAAGTTTGGGCGGATCAGAATGGGTTATACCCAGATCAGGTACTTAAAATTGAGAAGTGAGGTAGTAAACAAAGCAACTTTTTGATTTAACACACATAGAAATTAATTTGGTTAAAGAAGTTGGACAAGGAAACTTTGGGATAGTTCTTGAAGGTGAATAATATAATAATATAAACTTATATGTATGCCTAAACAAATTCAATGGGATTTTGATTTTTAGGAACCTTTCGAAAAAGCACACGTGTTGCCATCAAAATTATCAAAGATTCTTCTTCTATGATTGACGAAGAGGTAATTTTCAGTGAGTTTTTCAATAATCTAACAATTTCTACAACCTTTCTGTCCATTCACATTATATTCTCAAGAACAATTGATCTCTGAGCTACAGCTTCCATTGTTGATGAATGGACTGGTTATTTTTAACTATAGCATGTCGATTTGTCAAATGATCTTTCGTATAATGGATATTTTGCCTACGATGGTTTGCCCAATGTTGTTTGGCCTAATAGTCCATTTGCCTAATGCCGTTTTGCCTAAAGTCTGTTCGCCTAATCAGCCCTTATTGCTAACCTGACCTAAAATGGCCCATATAACCCCCCTAAAAAATGGTCCCCCTAACCCTGCGGGGCATGTTTTGCCCTTCCTATCCTTGCGCATTAGGGAGGGGGAACTGTGGGCAAACAGTCATAGTAGGTGAACCGTGGTAGGCGAAACAAGATTAGGGGAACCGTCATAAGACAAACTGTCGTTTCGCTGTTTTTTAACCATAAGAATAGTGTTTTATAGCAGATTCCAAGAGATCATTTTTGTGTTATAGAGGGCTACATTTTTGTGGGCTTAATATTAGAGATGGGCCCTGACCCGACCCGAGCATACTTTCACCCAGAGGCCAACCTGGCTTTGACCCGGGTACTTTTTGACCCGACCCAGACATTTTTTTGACCTGAAAGGCAAAAAGTTGAAAAGTTAGGGATTTTTAGGGAGAAATTTGCAAATCCATACCCAAACCAAAGATGGCTGACCCGACCTGACCCAACCCACGCAACAAAAATTTGACCTGGCCCGACCCGGCTCTAAAATTTTTGACCAGGACCCATCACTACCTAATATTACTATACAAAAAGGTTTATCTCTCTCAGGTTAGCAGTCTAGACCAAAAAAGTGACCATATTTTGTGCAATATTTGTAGTAAAAAGCATCATTTGTGAAGTGTGGGATTTTTTGGCCCAATTTGATGACAAATATTGGTAAAATTACCAATATTTGGGATATTTTAAAAAAATACTGTTTGAAAATTACATGTTATATATATTTTTTGTATATTTCTGTTTATACAACAGATGTGTGATGCTTTTTTTGTTCAGGGTTACAATTGTTTGTGCCATCTAAACTTAATATTTACAGGTTTGTTTGTATCTTACAGGAATTCCGGAGTGAAGTTGAAATTTTGAAATCTCTGCAGCATCCACATTTAGTTAGTGATAAATTCTCACACTACTCTTGAAGAATTTTCATTCCATTTTTAACTTTTTAGGTTCAACTTTATGGATGCTGTTTTGATAGCGAAAAGTACATGATGGTTTTAGAGTTTATGGAAAATGGAGACTTGAGACAGTATCTTCAAAATTCTTCAGAAAAGAACTTAAATTACATTCAGCTATTGCAAATTGCTCATGATGTATTTTTTTTCATTGATTTGAAACGAATATGTTAAATTTTAAAAGTTATTCTTTTTCAGATCTCATGTGGAATGTCGGAACTTGCCATTCTAAACATTGTGCATCGTGATTTGGCTGCAAGAAATATACTGCTGGACTCAACTATGACAGCTAAGGTGTAATCAATTAACATTTTTGACAATTAACTAGAAAAAAGACAACCTAGTTTTTCTCTGAACTTCAGAGGTGCCACTTTACTCAGAAACTTTAGCCTTTAATCCCTGATTAATTTACTCCTAGTAGATTTGTAAAGACACATGGGGCCACCAGATACCATCCTAGTCACTAAAAGTAAACTCTCTGCACTACTAGTTTAAGCAGGGAATCTGTTTGTTTTAGTGTGTCACAAACTGAATTCCATTTGGGTACAGCATATACTATAATAATAATAATAATATATATATATATATATATAAAGGTGAAGCTGTTTGTATCTATGTACCTATGTCCCTTTTTCACGCGCGAACCACCAGACCAATCTCCACCCAATTTTGCACAGACCTCCCCACCAACTCGGGGAAGGTTCTTAACACAAGCATGACCCCGCAAACCCTACCCCTGGACCCCGGGGTACCCCAAACTCCAAAACCCAAATGGGTCACGGGAGAGAAAACTTTGTGTAACGTAAGCTCATCAAATTTTTCCCGGGCAGTGCCGGGGCCCGGTTGGCTAGTATATAATAATATTGATTAAACCCTAACATCTGTCCCGTTACACAGGCAGGAAGGGGGCGTGGTGAAAAAACCAATGGGATAAAAAAATGCTAAAGGGGGGGAGGGCTTGCCGCACAAAAATCTACTATTATAAAAAGAAATTAACTCTGCTATATGCTTTAAATAAACAAAGGAAAGTATATAATAGTATTGATTAAACCCTAACATCTGTCCCGTCACACAGGCAGGAAGGGGGCGTGGTGAAAAAACCAATGAGATAAAAAATGCTAAAGGGGGGGAGGGCTTGCTGCACAAAAATCTACTATTTTAAAAAGAAATTAACTCTGCTATATGCTTTAAATAAACAAAGATTTTCAAAAAAATCAAATTGATTCAAAATAACTAGATCTATAAAGACATTGGAAAGCCCCTTCCCCCCAAACTTTGTTAGTAATTGGAAAAAATAATAGGGTGTTGAAAGTTAGAATAACAAATTTTTAAGTTTTGTTGTAACATTATTGCAACAGAAACCCTTGGCTATTATAGTTTTTTCAATCAAGGTAATATTGTTTGTCACAAATTGATAAAATTTATAGTTGAAAAAAGGTAGGAGACTTTGGATTGGCAATGAAAAAGGATTCCAAAAAATCAAGAGGATCTGAAAAGTAAACAATCATATAACCTTAAAATCAGCAATTTTTGCATTAAACTTATGCTTTATAGGGTGCCAGTAAAATGGGCAGCATTGGAAGTACTTGATGGTCAGAACCCATCAATTGCAAGGTAAGTCATCAATCTTTGTAAGCTTTTAAAATTTTACTCTAACAATTAAACCCTTGGTATTTAAAGCGATGTCTGGAGCTTTGGAGTCGTACTCTGGGAGATTTTCACTTTTGGCAAAATGCCTTACGGTGGTAATAAGTATATAAAAAAACATCTAGATTCATTTCAGATCTTATTTCTAAATTTTTAAGATATCAGTCAGAAAAAGTTGCTTCAGAAATATCTTAAAACTAAGCGACTTCCCATGCCGGATTATAAACCTCCGGAAAAAAATGATTTTGAGAGAATTTATCAGGTAAAAAAAAGGGAACTCATTTGAGATACTATTAAAGACTGTTTCCAGCTCATGAAATCATGTTGGAAAGCGAATCCAGAATCAAGACCTCCAATAAATAATGTTCAAGAAGGTCTCCAAAATTATTTATCCGATGCAGTTGAAATTTTTTACTCTCAATCAAAGTAATTTGGAAAATCTTAAGTTTTTGAAAAACAATTTTTTCAACAATAAATCACTGCAATTCTTTAGTTTCCAGGACGAGCCTTCGATAATAAGAAATAGAAGAATGAAGAATTCCACAAAATCCAGAAAAGTATGAAGATAAAAATAAATTTTACTTTGACCATATAATGAAAACTTTTATGGTTTTTGTCAACAGAAATAAATCTGCAAAGCTGGAGAAAAGTATAAAGGGAGGATTCATAAAATCTTATGGTGATAGATGATGTGATAGGGTCAATAAGTTGGGGCCACTGACTTGATCCCTCCAGATCTTATTTCCAGCTGGGTCTTCTGTACTTTAGAGATGCAATTTCTAGTTGAAGAAATTTGACTTTCATCTTTGTCTTTCTTGTTTGTATACCAAGCAGATGTTTTGGGAGAATGGAAAGTGAGGGTGGAGTTAAGAATCCTGCAAAATTAAGATGAAGGCATGATGGTTGCTGTGATGTGAGGTCTTGATGTAGGTACTGTCAACAGTTAAGTAAAGGGAAAAGTCTATGGAAAAGAACTTAACAAGTGCTTGACATTTGAATAGGAATGGGTAGAATAAGTACATATAGCTTGCAGATTTGAGTGAACAGTTATTGGTAAAGGTATAAGATGGTAAACACCCTTTGGTACCTTTGGAAATACCCTTCAAAATTTAATTCACTTGCAGTTTCAGAGTAAAACAATTATCATCTTCAAACAAAAAATGTAACTTTCCTAACCAAAAAGTAAAAGCTAAAAAATATACAAGTTGCCGCATTCTCTGGCATATTTTTTAGAAAACAAATAATTGGGTGAAACAAAAGTTTTTTGTGTTGCAGGATCAGTTAACAAATAGTTTTGGCATTGTAAATTAATTATGGAATCAGAAACCTGATGCTTAAGAGCAAATACCTTTTTTAAGATTAAATTGAATTCCATCCCAGCCAATGTATATGTAATCTTCGCAGAAAAGTTGATTGTTAGATGAGAATAAAATTGACAAATCAAGCAAGGATGGTCGAAATTAAACTATTCAAACAGAAGGAAAATCATTAATTAGTTACAAACTGACAACCTGACCCTGCAGCAAATACTGCAGAAGCACACACATGTCTAAGCAGAAAGGCACCAATCCCTCGCATTGAGGCCAGGCTCTGTCAAACCAAGTGAAATTGAAGCCCTTTCCTATATAAACTGCTGAGTTATATACCCAGGAGTTCTCTCGTGATCCACAAGCCGATGTCTCAGATCCTCGACTTAGATAATTTCCGATGTGAGTGGAGAAAACTTCATTAAAAGAATCTGCTTCCAATTATATGGAGCAAGAAACAATTGTGTCAGATTCATTTGTCTATTTTGCTGCTCATGGAAGATATTTAAGTTTTCAACATCAAAAAAACGTTTCAATTATAGAAAACAGTAGATAAAAATATGTTAAAATGCATTTAAAGCTGCCATAATTTACAATCCCAAACACTTTTTTAGCTTAGAAAAAATCATTCTCATACTTTAACAAAGTAGATTTAGTTTGAAAACAACATCATCAATTGATCCATAAACCATTTTGTTTAAAATTACACGCTTAAGAACTTTCTGTCAGGTTTTTTTTAGATTTTCAATCATGTAATTTCTATTTTGATTATGAGAGCTTAATAAATGAGTTGATCTGCTCTTTTCATTTTAGTTTTTGTGAAATCTTAAATACCAAATGTATTTCTAATCAAAGCAATTGTTAACCAAATTTATACCATGTTAAGTTGGGGTATCTAAACATATATTTTGGGAAGATTTGAAGACATCAAGCACCTGCCACCATGCTGGTTTCAAAAAAGCAATCTTCTTTTTACTTAAAGGTACACTATCTGTTAAATGCAAGGAAAGCTCAATAGTTACTGTAAGGTGGCTATGGCAACTGACTGAGAAATATTTGATCCTTGTTTCTGTTACCATTTATCATTTCCAAAAGATGATTATCTCAGTCAGGATTGATTGTTGGGCAGAGTCTTGATTTAAATTATTTCTTACATTCACATTTTTCAATTTAATCAAGTGATTGTAAGACACAATTAACTTTCAGTCAAACAAACTGATGCAAAGTCATCATTAAATTGAGGAAGTGTTGGGATTTATTTAATCAATTCCTTGTCATAACCTGTCTTTCTACCAAAAGTACATCTCTGTATTCATTCTTCAAGCTTCTGATGGTGTTCAGAGTTAAATGAAACAATAAAAAACTCTAAAAATGATATGTTTATGGTTTATTTTGCTTAAAATCATACTTTCAAGTTTTATATCAGCATCGATTTTGTCAATTTTTTACTTTCGAGGGCTTAAACATGAGAAATTTCTAGTGATTGTGTAAAATGAGCTTCAACAACCAATAAGGACTATCAAAAGACAACTTTAGACAGATCTTTTTAATCTGTCCCAATCAAAATCATTCTTCAAATTATCCCTTGTAGACACCTTAATTTGGTCAACTCCCAACAATTGATTTTCTTTGATGCTTCTCTGAGTTCTTTGCTGGTTTGAAAAGGACCCTTCATCATCTCCAATTATTCTTGTCAAACCATCGGTGTTGTCTTGATCTATAGTTTTCAAAAATTGTCAAAGCAAATTGATTGTTTAAAGATAAACTTTGAAATTAAATTACTATAGTAGTGCATATATGGGTAATAATTCTGCTTGATTTTATCTCTAAAGGCAGTCCAAAAGTTATCAGTTGCAATCAAGAAGGGTTCTTGATGATCTCCAACATCCATTTTAATACGAAGAGCAGTCGATGCTTTATCTTTTCTAAACAAAAACATGAATTTAAAATCATAAAAAGATTTTGTTTGAAAAATAACCCACCCATTTCTTTTCCTTCTACCAACCCAAGGGTTGAAGAGTTGTCCAGAGCTGGATTCTGATCGCTTTGCCAATAAGTTCCTCTCATAAGGGGTAAGTTCATCCTAATTGTTTTATATTGGATATTTAGTATAAGAAGTAAATGTAGTTTATTAATTGCCTAAATTCTCCTAAACCTGTTTACTCTTTGGAGTGCAGTCAATGCTCAGATGTCCACCTGAGAAGTCAAACAGACAAAGTTTTA
>Ga0194133_10006743_pt1 | contig 14019 bp, 15 predicted proteins | sample TA2KigOf40mmetaG_FD_155448 | JGI IMG/M metagenome (GOLD analysis project Ga0194133, IMG submission 155448) | Freshwater microbial communities from Lake Tanganyika, Tanzania - TA2015055 Kigoma Offshore 40m | ecosystem: Environmental > Aquatic > Freshwater > Lake | place: Tanzania: Lake...
AAAATCCGAAATAAATCCGGAACCTGTGCAAAAAAGTCTTTGGCAAGTTTCTTATTATTACAATTAACACAGGCATTGGTGGCTTCCATCATTTGATACAATTCATTTTCTAGCCTATTAAACTCGTGCTTTAACTCCTCAATAGATTCCAGACTTTTATTCGACTGTTCCGGATAAAGTAATCCGAACAATTCTATAGCCCATCGAGAAATCTCGTTATTTGAAGGAACAGATTCTGCATCCTGTTGCTTTTGAAATAGTTGATTTAAAAAATCTTGATTCATTGTAATTTGAGGCGTCTAATTCTCTATTCTTAATAATACAAGTTTAACTAAAAGAATGTTGTTGCTATGTAAAAACATCGTGTAAGAAATTCATAAAATACTTCGGTCAATTTCAATTTCATATTTGTCGAGGAGTCCTGATAATTCCAAAATTGAAAATTTTGCCTTTAGGATTATATTTCTTTCCGGATCAATTGAATAGTTCACAGAAGACCTAAAATCTGCTTTTTCAAGAATGGTATTTTCAAATAATACCCCGGCTAAATCGCAATTTTGGAATACCGCATCGGTCAAATTACTTTCAGTAAAATCAACTTCTTTTAATGAAGAGTTCCTAAAAGTGGTTTTATTGATTTTTGTTTTATAAAAACTAGAATGGTTAAGTTGGCAATTTTCAAATCTAAAGTTCATTCCAAACCGGTTGCAATTTTCAAAATGGAGGCCGAGCATTTTACATTCTCTAAAATTGACTCCGCGCAAAGCAGTATTCTCCAATTTAACAAGACTTAAATTGCAGGCAAAAAATTCAACATCAGTAAATTTAATTCCGGATAAGTCGCAATTGGAAAAATCGCAATGCCTGAATACGCAATTTTCATATTCTCCCCGAACTAAGGGTTCCAAATTAAATTTTAACTTCTCAAAAGTTTGATCGGTGAAATAATCCATTTTTTGACTTGAAATCGATTGAATTAACGAGTTAACTGATGTAAAGAAAAAACTTCTGCGGGACTGCTGATTCCGTCATCTTTTAAAATATTAAGTATTTTTTTAAACGGCTCAGAATTTCCCGCAATATTTGAAAAGTATACGATCGATATTTTCCGGGAAGGGATATTTATCGCATAAGTACTAAAACCACAAGTGCTTCCCGAATGAAACAGGGCAGGGGTGCCTTTGTCAAAATAAAACCAACCCGGACCGTAATAACTGCCGGTTACCTCTTTAATCGGAATGTTTACTCTTGAGAGGATCGCGGACATGTTAATCAGACTATTATTCCAAATACCATGAGTCCATTTTTTATAATCATTTATTGAGCAATATACACCTCCATCCCCCTGAACCGCACTGGTTGAACTCTGATCATTTAAATAAAGTTTATGATTTTCATCCCGAGCAAAACCCATGGATCGGTTTGGAATTTTTGTTTTAAACTCATAAACTAAGGAATTGTTCATCTTAAGAGGCTTAAAAATCCTTTCCTTCATGAACTCAGGGAACGATTTTCCGGATGTTCTTTCTACCATAATGGCAAGTAAGGCATAAGCCGAATTGCTGTACCTAAATTGACTGCCTGGATTAAAGTAAGTCTTGTTTTGGGTTTTTAGAATGTTTAAGACGTCCAGGTCAAGTAGTTGCTTATCGATACTGTTATCCATAACTTCTTCATAATCAATGATTCCGGACGTGTGGGTTATCAAATGTCTGACCAGTATTTTCTGGCTTAAATTGGAAGGTAATTCCGGAAAGAATTTAGAGATAGGGTCTTCAAGTGAGAGCTTTTGGTCTTTCTCAAGCAGAAGAATACACATTGCGGTGAACTGCTTTGAAACAGAGGCAAGTCTGAAATTGGTTTTTGCATCAATATTTTTTTTACTGACAGCATCCACTATTCCAAAACCTTTGTTATAAATGATCTTGCCGTTGCTTTCAATGGATAAAGCTATTCCGGGTTGATTGGGCTGAGTGCTTTGACGGATCAGCGAATCCATACGTTTTTCTAATTGTGAGTATGCGGCATGATTAATCAGCATAAGCAGGATTATGATGAAGCTTTTCATTGTGGTTTCTGTGAGTAGGGTACTTAATGTAAGTATAAAATCAAAAAAGCGATACCATCAAGATTACATGAATTTTAATTCTCAATTACTCAAGAATTGGATTAGCTTCTTCAAGTCGTCGGGAGTGTCAATTGCCTGACTTTCTTTGTCAGTAATTGCTGCTTTGATGGAGTATCCATTTTCTATCCAGCGTAATTGCTCCAGGCCTTCTACTTTTTCCAAACCTGAAATCGGCAACTTAGTTATTTCTCTTAGGGTAGTCGTTCTGAAGGCATAAATGCCAATATGCTTGAAGTAGGTATAATTTTTTACCCAGCTTTCTTTCTCTATCCCCCTAAGAAATGGAATGGCTGCTCTGCTGAAAAAAACAGCTTCCTTATTGGTATTGAGAATTACTTTAGGGGTATTTTCATTGAATAGTTCCTCATTATCGCGGATTATTTTCACAAGTGTCGCAATGGAGGTTTGGGGGGTTTTAAAACAACCGCAGAGAAGGTCTATTTGTTCAGGGTTAATCATGGGTTCATCCCCCTGAATATTGATTAAAATCTCAAAATCTACGTGCTTACGGGCAACTTCTGCACACCGATCTGTACCACTTAGATGTTCCATGGAAGTCATTTCTGAAATTCCTCCGAAGGAATGGACATGATCTGCAATTCGAAGGTCATCTGTAGCTACAATTACTTTGCTAAGAAATGTTGATTTTAAACATTGTTCATATACCCGTTGTATCATACTCTTACCTGCAATATCGATCAGGGGCTTTCCGGGAAAGCGGCTGGATTGATAGCGGGCAGGGATCACTCCAAGTATTTTCATTCGATATTAATGCTAGTGAGACAGATTAAAACAATCCGTGAATTTCGCGCTCGATACTATTGATCACAAAACCAAGGTCCTCAGGTTTGTTGGCAAAATCTAACTTATCCTTATCAAGAACCAGTAATTTACCCTCAGTATAAGAATCAATCCAATTTTTATATTTTTCGTTAAGTTTTGAAAGATAATCTAGTCTAATGCCAGCTTCATATTCACGGCCCCTGCGTTGAATATTATTTACTAAGGTGGGTACTGATGCCCTGAGGTAGATTAATAAATCAGGTGGCTTGATGAATGAGGTGATGTTATCAAAAATAGCTCTGTAATTTTCATAATCACGGGATGTCATTAAACCCATATCATGCAGGTTTTCGGCAAAAATATAGGCATCTTCGTAGATTGTTCGATCCTGAATGATATTTCGCTTTTGCGTTTGAAGTTCCAGAATTTGCTGAAAACGACTGTTGAGGAAGTAAATTTGGAGATTAAAGCTCCAGCGTTTCATATCGCTGTAAAAATCTTCGAGGTAAGGATTGTTTTCTACAGCTTCGAACTGTGCTTCATAACCCAAATTCTTGGCAAGCAATTCTGTTAGGGTAGTTTTTCCGGCTCCAATATTTCCTACGATAGCTATGTGCATGATATTTTAATAAGTGCTAAGTGAGTCCTGCAATTCTTTCTGAAAATACAAATTAGTTTATTAATGGGAATAAATTAAAAACTTTTAAATCCAATGATTTTTCTGACTTCCAAAATTGTTTTAGAAGCACTTTCGCGAGCCTTGATTGCTCCAAAACGTGCAACTTGTCTTAAATAGGTTTCGTCTTTAGCAATTTCATTTATTTTTTCCCGGATTGGTGCAGTAGCGATAATCATATCCTCTGCAAGTTGTTTCTTAAAATCCCCGTAGCGTATTGAACATTGGTTGTACTGGGTATCGAAATGATTATAGGTATCGGCACTTGAAACAATTTTCATTAAGTCGAAAAGGTTTTGAATTGGCTCCGGCTTTTGCTGATTTTCATGTGTAGGACCCCCGTCGCTCAAACTTCGCATTACTTTTTTTCTGATTACCTCCGGTTCGTCTGATAAATAAACTGCATTTGCTTCACCTTCAGATTTCCCCATTTTTCCCTTGCCATCAAGGCCGGGAACCTTAATTAAATTTTTTGTAAAGTTGAATGCAAAAGGCTCCGGGAAATAATCAGTATGATATAGTCTGTTGAATCTGTTTGCAAAAGTTCGAGACATTTCCAGATGTTGTTCTTGATCTTTACCAACCGGAACTTTAATCGCCCGGTGGATTAAAATATCAGCCGCCATTAAAACAGGATAGGTGAGCAAACCTGCATTGACGTTGTCAGGTTGAGACCTGACCTTATCCTTAAATGAAGTGCTTCTTTCTAACTCACCCAAATAGGCGTTCATATTTAAATAGAGGTATAATTCTGCTATTTCCGGAACATCGGATTGTACATAAATTGTTGCTTTTTCAGGATCAATTCCGGCAGCGAGATACTCCACTAAAACTTGTTTTACATGACCATGTAAATCTTCAGGATTAGGATGGGTTGTAAGGGAATGGTAGTCAGCTATAAAAAAATAGCAATTGTATTCATTCTGCATCTGCACAAAATTTTTGACAGCGCCATAAAAATTCCCTAAATGCAGTTTTCCGGTACTGCGGATACCACTGACAACAGTTTCCATATTGCGCGAAATTAATCATTTTTTCTGAACTAAGTTTGAGATGGTTCAAAACCGGCCAATACCCCTAAACATCATTATATTTTTATATTTTTGTATGATGAAAAAACTGATTAAAAGCATCCATCTGTATTATTTTCAGATTTCGCTTGCCTTAATTTTTTCTATTTTATATCCTGCCATACTCTTTTCTTCACGTAATCCGGTTAAGTTTCACACCATGAACCGCTTGAGATGGTATTTCAGCTTTATCAGCTCATTCTTTTCGGGATTTTTTTTCCGATTTAAATATGAAGAACCAATAGACTGGTCAAAAAACTACATCATTTGCGCCAATCATACCTCAAATCTGGATATTACGGCCATGATACTTTTGGCAAAAAAGAATTTTGTATTTATGGGCAAAGAAGAGCTTTTAAGGAATTTTATTACCGGAATTTATTTCAGGACTATTGATATTCCACTTAATCGTGAAAGTAAAATGTCTGCATTCAGAGCCTTTAAAAAGGCAGATGAAATATTAAAACAAGGAAAAAATCTCGTTATTTTTCCTGAGGGGATGATCAGTGAAACTTTTCCTCCGGTTCTTCAACCCTTTAAAAATGGACCCTTTAAATTGGCTATAGAAAATGGTGTTCCTATCCTACCAGTTACTATCCTAAATAACTGGGATTTAATGTGGGATGATGGGAAACGGTATGGAAGTACCCCGGGTTTTTGCGATATTTGTGTTCATAGTCCGATTGAAACTAAGGGATTGTCTGCCTCAGATGCCGAGGTTCTGAAAGAACAAGTGTTTAATAAAATTCATGATACCCTTAACCCAATGGCTGAATAATCTTTTTAGGATAATGAAATTGATGAACTTTAAGAACCAATGGACATGAAGGTTGATTTGGAAATGATAGACAAAGTAGCCCACCTGGCGAGATTAGAATTAAAAGAAGAAGAAAAACTGGGCTTGATAGAGGATATGAACAAAATCCTGACCTTTATGGACAAACTTAATGAGCTTGATACTGAAGGCGTTGATCCCTTGATTTACATGAGTGAAGAGGTAAACGTACTCAGGGAAGACCTTGTTAAAACCGAAATTACCCGAGAAGTAGCGTTAAAAAACGCACCCAAACAGGACGGAAAATTTTTCAGGGTAGCAAAAGTAATTAATAAACTCTAATTTGATCTTTGCTGTAACAAGTACGCTATACCGATAGTCTAATAAATAAAACATGGCAAAAGATCCTCTTATTACCCTTATAGATATCGGCAGGAAATATGTTATCGGTGCTGAAACAATTCATGCTCTAAAATCAGTTAGTCTAACAATTGAAAAGGGTGAATTTGTTGCTTTGATGGGTCCCTCAGGTTCCGGTAAATCAACCCTGATGAATATTTTGGGTTGTTTAGACACTCCCACAAAGGGAACCTATATCTTAAATGGTAATCAGGTTAGTGAAATGACTGATGGTCAATTCGCCGAGATCAGAAATAAGGAAATAGGTTTTGTATTCCAGACCTTCAATTTATTACCACGATCATCTTCTCTTGAGAATGTAGCCCTACCACTAGTATATGCCGGGGTCGGACGAGCACAACGGGAAGATCGTGCCAAACAAACCTTGGAAAGTGTAGGTTTGGGAAATCGTATACATCATAAACCTAACGAACTTTCCGGTGGGCAGCGTCAGCGGGTAGCTGTTGCCCGTGCATTGGTCAATAATCCATCCATCATACTTGCTGATGAACCTACAGGTAATTTAGATACCATAACATCAGTAGAAATTATGGGCTTGCTTGAAGAAATTCATTCAAAGGGAAATACCATTATTCTGGTTACTCATGAAGAGGATATCGCACAACATGCCCATAGAATTGTTCGTATGCGTGATGGCTTAATCGAAAACGATTATTTAAATCCGAACGTAAAATCAGTTTCTCCAAGGTTGACGGATATGAAAAAAAAGGGTTCAGATTTTGAAAATATCCAATAATTGTTTGAGTTAACCGGTCGTTTCCAAGTCTGCCCTGAATACTCCTTGTTCCTGTTTCAAGTACTGACTTTAGAGCCCATATTATTTTAAATATAGCTTTTTTGTGACTGTTTAGATTATAACTTTGCAAGCACAAATAAGAATGAACTCTGATGAAAATTTACACTAAAACAGGGGATGGAGGCCTTACCTCTTTAATTGGAGGCACACGCGTTCCCAAATACGATTTAAGAATCGAAAGTTATGGAACAGTTGATGAGCTTAATTCTTACATCGGCTTGATCAGGGATCAGGATATAAATTCAACCTACAAGGATATTTTGAAGGAAATACAAGACAGGTTATTTACCATTGGCTCATCACTTGCCTCTGATCCGGAAAAATCAAAAATGAAGATTCCTGATTTGCATTTTTCTGACATTAGTATGCTTGAAAACGAGATTGATTCCATGAATGCCGTTCTCCCTGAATTAAAGCACTTCATTCTTCCCGGCGGCAGTCAGGCTGTATCTTATTGCCATATTTCAAGATGTGTTTGTAGGAGGGCAGAACGGATTATCGTTCATTTGAACTCAGAGAGCTTTGTTGATGAGAAAGTAATAATTTATTTGAACCGTTTGAGTGATTACCTGTTTGTGCTTGCAAGAAAACTATGTTTCGACAGTAATGTTTCTGAAAATCAATGGCTTCCACGTGTGTAAATAACATGTTAGAAAATAATTGATATTGTTATTTAAAATATTATATTTTTGCAAAACCTAGTATAAATCAAATTCTAAGAATTATGTATTGGACATTAGAATTGGCGTCTCATCTCGAAGACGCACCGTGGCCAGCAACCAAAGATGAACTTATTGATTATGCGATTCGTTCAGGTGCTCCAGTAGAAGTAATAGAAAATCTTCAGGCTCTGGAAGATGACGGCGAGCCTTATGAAAATATAGAAGAAATCTGGCCGGATTATCCAACAAAGGATGATTTCTTCTTCAATGAAGATGAATATTGAGTAGAAAGCCCTGTGATCAGGGCTTTTTTATTTTTCATCCTTAAGTCATGTTCCCCCTTATTAAATTGAACAGTAGAAGATATTGTTTAAGCTTTTTAGACTTAAAAAACTAAACATAAAAATTAAAAAGTATCTAAGCTCAATTTCATTAAGGCATTTTATGCTACCCAATTTAATTGACTCTGTAACTGGTGCTGCTCAATTCTTTTAGCTTAGCTGTGTCAACTATCGCAGCATCGGTAAAGGATTAATCCTAATTTTTTTTAATAGAATTTTATAATTAAACCTGTGATGAGCGTAGTTTAACCTGAGTTCGATATTAACAATCTATTCAGGTGAGATTGATAAAAGATCTTGCCGGGTCCTGATTATTTTTCTTAGGCTGTTGCTTCCGGCCCCGTGTTCTGCTCTATTTTTTTGCAGGAGATTGATTCCTTATCCCAATATTCAGTAAGGCAAAAAAGATCAGGCTGCCACCCGGGTTTACTTAGCGGGGCTTGTGCTTCTATTACCGGGTTGCCCATCCCGATGAAAAACAGCAGCGGGTAAACTAAACCTTGCCGAAGGAAGTATCTTCCGGCAACGAATCATCTGAAATTAAGTAGCATTTCTTGCCGGAAATACTCCTGAGGAAAGGACTAAACGAAGCGATAACACGCAGGTATTGCTTTCCAAAATCAAATCATAAGTGTCCGGAGCAATAAGAGATCCATCAAAAGGATAATTTCTAATATGGAACTGAGGTTAGCTTAAACTCCCGTATTTAAATAAGCTTCGGCTAGGCTGATATCTGCGGGGAAAGTAATCTTGAAATTCCGGTGTTCTCCTTCGATCAGGTTTATTTTTATTCCCAGTCGTTCGACAACGGAAGCATCATCTGTAAATTCATTTCTAAATTCCTGTTTATAGGCTTTTTTCAATACCTCAGAGGTAAAAGTTTGTGGAGTTTGAATCAGATAAATTTCATCTCTGTTCAGGGCTATTGTTTGTTGACCAATTTGCTGCCTGATGGAGTCTCTGCTTTTTAGTGCAGCAACGGCATTCCCAGTTAATTCTGTCTGCTGAAAAGACCGGTCGATGAGTTGGCTGCTTAGCAGTGGTCTAACAGCATCATGAATGGCGACGATGGCTTTGGATTTTATGGCTTTAATTCCATTTTTCACGGATTCAAAGCGTTGAGTTCCTCCCTTTATAACTAGGTGGGGTATTGAAAAATTATATAAAACACATAGATTTTCCCAATATTGATGAAAATCAACGTTTAAGACAACAATAATTTCAGGATGGTATTCAGAATGATGAAAGGCTTCTATCGTATGCATCAATATGGGTCGGCCTCCGAGCAACATGAACTGTTTCGGTAATTCTGAATGCATTCTGGACCCAGAGCCTCCAGCAACAATGATTGCATAGTATTTCACAACTCAATATAGTGAAACCCTTTATATGATTAGCATGGCATCACCATAGCTGTAAAAACGATATTTTTCCTTGACAGCAACTTCATAGGCCTTCATTACATTTTCAAAACCACCAAATGCGGCTACCATCATTAATAAGGTAGACTCAGATGGATGAAAATTTGTAATCATACAATTAGCTATACTGAAATCATAAGGGGGAAAAATGAACTTACTGGTCCAATCGTTTGCTGCTTTTAATTCTCTTCCGGCTGAAACGGCAGATTCTATGGCACGCATGGTAGTGGTACCTACTGCACAAACTTTATGTTTTCCAAATATTGCTTTATTCACAATATCAGCATCTTTTTGACTGATGATGAACTGCTCCGAATCCATTTTATGTTTCGTTAAATCTTCGACTTCAACGGATCTGAAGGTTCCGAGACCGACATGCAGCGTAATTTCTGCAAAATCAACTCCCTTTAATTCTAAACGTTTCATCAGTTCGCGACTGAAATGAAGACCTGCAGTAGGGGCAGCAACTGCACCTTCATTCTTAGCAAAAACAGTCTGATAGCGCTCTTTATCTTCCGGGGTAGCTTTTCGTTTTATGTATTTTGGCAAAGGTGTTTCACCAAGAATCTCAATATTTCTTCGAAACTCCTCATCTGTTCCATCAAATAAAAATCGGATAGTTCTACCTCTCGATGTAGTATTATCTACAACTTCGGCCACAAGCAAATCATCTTCTCCAAAATACAATTTATTACCAACTCTAATCTTGCGAGCAGGGTCAACCAAAACATCCCAAAGGCGTAATTCATTATTTAATTCACGCAATAGAAAAACCTCAATCGTTGCACCTGTTTTCTCTTTGTTTCCATATAAACGAGCAGGAAATACTTTCGTATTATTAATGATCATTACATCCTTCTCATCAAAGTATCCTAAAATATCTTTAAAGATTTTATGCTCAATTGCCCCGGTTTTTTTATCCAAAACCATTAGGCGTGACTCATCACGGTTTTCTACCGGATTGTGGGCAATTAAAGAGTCTGGTAAATCAAATTTGAATTGAGATAATTTCATAATTAGGTTTAATGAATTTAAGGGCGCAAATTTAGATAAATTAAACTACAATATAGACCTTAAATTAAGAGAATTTTCCAAAGGAAATGTTTATCGGATTAATTCATCCGCATACTGTAACGTTTTTAATTAAATTTGGTCTAAACTTGTGTATGATATTTCTTAAACTTTTAAAAGAGAGCTTTCTATTTGCTTACGAAGCCCTTCGTCAAAATAGGCTGAGGACAATCTTGTCATTGTTAGGAATAACAATCGGTATTATGACCATTATTGGAGTTTTTTCAGCAGTTGACACGCTTCGTAGTAATATTCAAAGTAGCGTCGAAAAATTAGGAAGTAACACCATTTATATTCAGAAGTGGCCTTGGGTTGGTGGCCCGGATTTCCCTTGGTGGAAATACATTAATAGACCTCAACCCAGTCTTCGTGATTATAATAAATTAGCTGATCGATTAAGGAATGCAGATGGAATATCCTTTGAAATAAGCATCGGGAATCGAACCATTAAATATAAAAATAATAGTATTGAAGGTGCTCAGATTTCTGCCGCCTCTCATGATTATTATAAAGTTTGGAAATTTGATTTTGAATCCGGAAGATATTTTACGGATTCAGAATCAAAAAGTGGCAAGCCAATTGCCATTATTGGTTATTCCATTGCTGATGGACTGTTTCCAAACCAGGATCCAATTGGAAAGGTTATTACTGTTTTTGGGAGAAAAGTAACGATTATTGGGGTATTTACGGAAGAAGGTGAAGATATGCTGGGTAATTCAGCGGATAAAATCGTTCTCCTTCCATTAAATTTTGCAAAAGGTGTAATCAAGGTTGAAGATGAACGATATGGACCTCAAATTACAGTCAGGGGTAGGGAGAATATTTCTGTTAATGAGCTGGAAAATGAATTAAAGGGTACAATGCGCTCTATTCATCGTCTTGCACCAACAGATGATGACGATTTTTCTCTTAACAAAACGACTATTTTGACAGCACAACTTGATCAACTTTTTGGGATAATTGATTTTGCCGGTGCCTTTATTGGAGGCTTCTCAATCTTGGTTGGAGGCTTTGGAATTGCAAACATCATGTTTGTATCGGTAAAAGAGCGTACCAATATTATCGGCATTCAGAAATCTTTAGGAGCTAAAAATTACTTTATTATGCTTCAATTCTTGATTGAGTCCGTATTATTGTGTTTAATGGGTGGGTTTATCGGACTCATAATTGTGTATATTTTAGCATTTATATCCAAATCTTTCTTCGACTTAAATATTATCGTTGACATAGGGAAGGTGGTTCTAACGATTATACTTTCGACAGCTATTGGCTTAATTTCAGGATTTATTCCTGCCTTCAATGCTTCAAGACTTGATCCGGTGGAAGCGATCAGGAGTAAATAGGGTTTTCGAAAAAAGACTGTTTCTTTGCTGGTATTTTATGCTGAACAGATTAAGACTCAAAGAAAAAATTGATTTACCGGCTTGCTGTTTTGATTTAAAAGTCAAATGCCTTAAGGTTTACTTCTTTCCTTGTTAATCGTTCTTTTCTCAAGGAAACAAGGCCAAATTGCTTTGAAACAAGTCCCCCGCAGGGTTGTCAATTTCGGAAAAATTAAATTTATCGCCTGTAGATTTAATTCTAATGCTTTGCTTGTATAGGCTGTCAGATAGGACTCTTCTGCAGCTAATTTTCGTTAATTTTCCTCCCTTTTTTTTACAATATCCATTGCTAAATCTAGAATCAGGCTAATGGGTATATTTAAACAGGCACTAATTCGGTGAAGTTTATCAATATCAATTCCAGCCCTGCCATTTTCTATATTAGATAAGGTTTTAACTGTAATATTGGCACTATTAGCTAGATAATCTTGCTTATATTTTAAGTGAATTCTAAGGACTTTAACTGCTTTCCCCATTGCTGCGTTTATTGTAGTTGAATTTTGCATACAGTAAAATCTTAACAAGATGATTTAAATGATCAAGCATACTGAGTGGATTATACCCCCGACTCTTTATTATTGATCCTTTGTACGCAGGTTTATGAATTAGGTTGCAATCTTTTTAGAGAATTTTTAGTTGTTATTTACGCTAAGTTTTTTGATGATTTTACCAGCCTGTCAACACTTAATGAAGTGGGCAAAAGATTCGTTTTTTGACAAAAGGATTTGTTAAAAAACCAATCTGTGCGTAATATTTGGAAGAATAATCCTGAATTAAGAAAGCTAAATCCTAGTGAATTAGCTTAAACAATGAAATGATTTATAATTTGGCAATAAACTTGAGTATTAAAACCAGCTTTTATAATTCCTCAACTTCTCGCATCAGTCTGGCTTTATCAACTGGAACCACCCCAACATGTTCACAAACAAGTCCTCCCGCCAGGTTGGCTATCTCTGAAGCTTTAAATTCATCCAGTCCCGCGGCGAGACACAGCGCTGCCGTAGCAATTACCGTATCCCCTGCACCCGAAACATCAGCAATATCACGCTTGTGCGCGGGAATATGACGCCGGCCCAGATCAGATTGAATGAAAACCCCGTGTTCTGAGAGTGTGAGCATTACTGCCCGCACGCCAAGTTGACTTTTCAATTTGCTGATGGAATTTTCTACCTGCTCTTTTACTGTTGGATTGATGTTTATCTTTAAACCATCCTGGAGTTCTTTTAAATTCGGTTTAAAAAGATGGACACCTTTATAGGAATGAAAGTTTCTTTTTTTAGGGTCTACAACAGTAATTATTCCTTCTTCATTTGCATATTCTACGATTTTGCTGATTAAATTTTCAGTAATCAGACCCTTATCATAGTCCTGAAAGATAATGGCATCAATTTTTTGGTCAGCAAGCGTTTTTTTGATCATTGCAATCACCAACTCTGTTTCGGTTTCCGAGATATTTTCGTCGGTTTCTTCATCGACCCGAACTATTTGCTGATGATGGGCTATGATTCTGGTTTTAACGGTCGTAGGACGATCATTCATCTTCAATATTCCCTGATCTGAAAGATTTTGATTTTTGAGGAGTGACAAAAATTCTTCTCCTGCTTTATCTTCTCCAATAATGGCACAAATGAAAGGCTTAGCTCCTAAAGACTGAACATTCAGAGCGACGTTGGCGGCTCCTCCCAATCGGTTTTCTTTGTTACGCACTTTGACTATAGGAACAGGCGCTTCAGGTGAGACACGTTCTACCTTTCCCCACACATAACTATCCATCATCACATCTCCAATGATCAGGATATTCAATGATTTGAACTTTTCGAAGATATCTGTCATTTGAATTGGATAGATCAAAACCGGGTATTCATCCCAGTGTTGATAATAAATTATTATTTTAGTGCTCCTAAGGCAGCTTTTATGCGTTTCATGGCCTCAATTAACTTTTCCTTAGCTGCCGCATAGGAAAGCCGAATTGAATTTGGATCTCCAAAAGAATCACCACTCACGGTCGCTACATGTCCCGTATTCAATAAGTAAAGCGAGAGATCTTCTGCATTTTTGATTAATTCACCATCTGGAGTAGATTTTCCAAAGAAGGAACTAACTTCCGGGAAAAAGTAGAATGCACCTCCAGGAAGGTTAACTTTTAATCCGGGTATATCTTTCAATAAACTATAAACCAAATCACGTCGTTCTTTGAAAACGCTTCTCATTTCCTTGATTGTCTCAAGTCCGCCTGAATAAGCGGCAATACCCGCTTTCTGTGTTATGGAACAGGTGCCTGATGTAATCTGACTTTGAAGTTTATCGCATGCATTGGCAATTTCTTTACTGCTGACAGAATAACCAATCCTCCAACCCGTCATGGCATAAGCCTTGGATAGTCCATTAATAATGATCACCCGGTCTTTTACAGACGGGAATTGCGCAATGGATTCATGCGCATTCAGGAAATTGATGTGTTCATAAATCTCATCCGATATAATATAAATATTCG
>Ga0194133_10006745_pt1 | contig 14014 bp, 4 predicted proteins | sample TA2KigOf40mmetaG_FD_155448 | JGI IMG/M metagenome (GOLD analysis project Ga0194133, IMG submission 155448) | Freshwater microbial communities from Lake Tanganyika, Tanzania - TA2015055 Kigoma Offshore 40m | ecosystem: Environmental > Aquatic > Freshwater > Lake | place: Tanzania: Lake Tanganyika...
CAGCAAGTTGAAGGGGTTTGAACCCGATCGACCGATCATGAAGGACTGGGTCGAACTTGTGACGAGGGCGAGTCGACAGGAAGACCTAGCCGATGCTGCCCTCGACCTTGATCAGAAGTGCGCCATCGCGATCCAGCTTGCCGCGATCTACGAAGCGCGGCTCGGACAACTCGTGCAACTGGCTGAAGAGATCCTCGAGGTTTCCTTGGAGGATGTAGCCGAGTCACTGGCGGCGGTCGTGGCCGCTCGTGCGGCAGTTGGCCCAGAATCCGATCGGGATCCTGAGTACCGGCCGACTGTACGCCTCGACGAAACTGAGATTGTCCGTCTTGCCGGCCTCGCTGGTTCGTCACATCGGGACTCGTTCGCTGAGTGGATCAGGCACTTACAGCCCGTCGCACAGCGCGCCGTGCAGAGACGACTAAGCGGCCTCATCGAGGCGTCGCCACTCTGTCGAATGTGGGTCAAGCCGATCTTGGGTCACCATCACGGCGGCCTGAAGGAACTTCGCGTGGTAGCCGACCGGGTCCACTATCGAATCTTGTTCAGCGAGAACGCCGCTCGTCTGATCAGGGTCTGGGCATTCGGATTTAGGCGCGATCTTGACGACTTGATCCGGAGCGTTTGCATCGATTGAACGAGGCCATGCCAGGAAAGCGCTTCAAGGCCGAGGAGATCGTCAACAAGCTGGGGCAGGCGGACACGGACGAGCGGTGAAAATGCGCCTGCACGCTGCTGCCTTGCATGGGGCACTCTTTCAAGGACTCACCATCGGCAGTGCAAGGTCGATCGATGCCTCATTGCGGGAGTCATCCGTCATGACGATCTTCAATTCGCCGAGCGACCGAATCGGCGCCGTCGGGCGAGCCGCGCGAAGATCGAGCTCCGCCACGAACGGCTTGCAAGCGTCGCAATGCAAACAAGTGTCGACACGAGCAGCCCGACCACTGGAAGCGCCGGCCACGGCTGCGACAGGTGGATGCCCAGCATGACCGTGAGCAGAAGCATCGTGATGAAGAGGAATGCCCGCACGAACGCCGCATCAACCACGGTTCGCACACCCGGGGCGGGCCGAGGCTCCGAAAAATAGAGCGCGACGGCTGCCAGAAAGAGGCCACTGAGCAATTCGGCTTGGTTCTGGTGCCACCCATCGTCACCTCTCGTCAGGACTATGGCGACAGCCAATCCAACGATCAGCGCGAGCGGCAGGGCCACTCGACGCTTGATGTCGTCGGTGCCTCGAGCGACGCGGATGCCAAACTCCATGCCGGAAACGACGTGGGCGCGCCGGCCCGGAGCTGGGCGCGCGTCGGCGGTGACCGCTCGATGCGGCCCCCGAACCAACCACCCTGGAATGCGGCAGTCCACGTCGGCGGCACCCTCCATCGGCCTCAATACTCGATGCTCGTGCGCACCTGCCGCCGCGAGCCTGATCGTCAGGACCTGTTCATCGAACGGATAGCGGTGCAGATCCGGCTCGAACGTGAACTCGCCACGCACGATCGCATCCAGCGAATGAGGATCGAGGCTTGAGTGATGATTTGAGAGAACGGTCCAATGTTCGTCGCCGCATGCATTCAACAGTCGAATGCAATCAGCAGTGGCAGCGCAGCCCAGCTCGGCCACGCTGCGCACTCGAATGACTGCCTCCGCCCGAAACGTGCCGGCTGCGGCATCGACACCGGAGATGCTGATGAGGTCCACGTCGACATCGAGCGTCGGCGTGAGCACCGTATCGGATTGATTCAACTCGAACGGCTGTCGGTCGAGCGCGTGGCGATGGCCGGCTCCGTCCGGCGAGGCAAGGACCAGCTCGCGAGCGAGGTTCGATCCAGCTGCATCAAACCACAGCGGCCGATGCAGGCCATGGAACACCCGTGACGATCCATCGAAGGCGCGGATTCGTGAGACCAGGTTGGCGGTCGACATGGTCATTCGCCGCTGGCGGAGTTCAAGGCAGCAGCAACGCACCAGTTCAAGCGCATCCAACCTCCACGCCAGCATGCCCGCCACGTCGCGCGCCGCATCACCGCCCAATGGCCGAACGCGGGCCAGAAGCACGGCCAATCCTGGCCCAAGGCGCTCTGGCAGATTGCTCACCACCTCGGTGCAACGCGTGGCGATGTTCGCATCGCGCAAGTCAGGGTTACCGTTGAGGAACAGGCACTTCGTTCGAGGATCGATCGCTGCGCAGATGCTGCGATTGAACTCACCGCCTGCCTCAAGCAGCACGGCGGAACCCAGCGGCAGTTCGGCCACGCGCCGGAGTACCGCCTCCTGATCCGCCACCGACACGCCAGCGTGCGGCACATCAATCAGTGGCGGTTGCGTGCCAACATGGAGCACAGCAGGGCATCCCTGCTCCCGCAGCCATGCTGCGGCGACCCGATGCTTGTCCTGTCGCGTCCATGCCCCAAGTCGGAACTCGGTCGGGCTGTCGAGGCAGGTCGGGGCCAGCGATTGGTGCATCACGACGCAGCGAACGCCGACCAGTGCGTCGGCCAAGGCCCGACCATCTGCGAGCGATGGTGGCGCAATGACCACGACGGTGCTTCGCCGTGCGTAGCCCTTGATGCGCTCAGCCCATATGGAAATTGGCTGATCGCCCATGACCACGTGACGGATTGAGCCGAACCCATGAAGGCAGGCCGCGGCGAGATCCCGCTCAAGTGCCATGACGCCCGCCCAGTCGAGCGGGGCGGCGAAGCGGCGCATGCAACTGGCGACAATGACGCGGGGCACCGTGCAGAGGATAGTCGCTCTCGGCGCACTACCATCCCGGCAACCCATGGGAACGCAGCAGCACAATGTCATCCGCGGAACCAAGGAGCGGGGCATCGATGTCTCGTGGCGACTGGTCCGCGCGCAACGCGAGGATCGAGCCGTTCCATTGCCCGGTACCGTCTGGATCAACGTGGGAACGTCTGAGTGCGTGGCCGGCATCGTGAACTTCCGGCAGACCATGCCTGACCAGCTTCAGCCACAGGGGTCCGCCGAGTGCCTCATTCGCCATCGCTTCACGGTGCTCAACCATGTCTTGGCGGGCGCGTCCGATGGCACACCCCTCGAACTCACTGCCGTGATGAACAAGGAGCCCAAGCCCGATGACTGGGCGGCACTGTTTCTGCTGGACCGCACGTTGACGGAGGGGCAACTGCCCCAAGACGCGGTTGCCCTCGCCGAGTACATGGCCAGTTACCGGCGAAGCACGTCGCGCATCGTTCCCCGGTCCCACAGTGCTCAAGCGAAGGAGGGCACCTACCTGCAACTCCTCGAGGAAGCTGCGCGCAACCGAACGGCTCCGGCAACCCTGACCCTTGCCTTGGCATGCGAGTTACTCCTGTACGAGCCGACCTCACGGGAGCGCGACACGCCTGATGCGCCGACGGGCAAGCTGGTGGAATGCACCGACGAACAGCGCTTCACGCACTTCACGCGCCTGTTCGAGGCGGCTCTCGCCGCATGCCGCGAGCATCGAGAGACCGCCCGCGGGAATCACACGAAGCACCAACCGCTTGAGCGCTTCGAGATGGATGGCCTGCAGGATTGGTGGACCGAGTCCGTTCCGGACGGACTTGATCGCCTGCGGCGCTTTGCGGAGCAAGCCATCGAACTGCAGCAGCAGTACACCCCGGAACGGTTCGAAGTTTGGGCAGACTCGACGACACGCCGGGTCGGCAAACCGCTGATCGTTGAGTGCGTTCGACGCGAGACGAAGAGCGTCGCGAACAGTGCCGAAGCATGGATGGAGAAGTTGTTCCTGACATCCGGACTGCTGCGTTCGGGTAAGTCGCCACCACATGCGACACTCACTATCCACACCCATCGCAATGGCCACCTCAATGTTCACCTTGAGGTGGACAATCTGGTCGACGATGATGCGGAGCGCATCTCGCGCCTCGTCCCCAAGCTCGCCCGACGATTGGAGTTTGCCGAGCAGCAGTGCCGTAAAAACGCGGATGTCCGCAGGAGCCGCACCGTCCGGTACCCCGACTTCCCGCTGATGGGCGACCCCTGGTACGACGGCCGCGATCATGGCTACGGCTTTCTCGCGAGCCCAAAGGATGGTTCGGCACTGCAAGCGCCTGAGCTCCTTCGGATCATCATGGAGGGTCCATGGCTCGCGGCGGCGCATGATCAGCGCGAAGGGTTTGGAACACGCATCTTTGCCCTGACCAAGACCGCTTGGCGGGACCAGCACCACGCGGGCGAGGTCCGCGACAGTGCCTTCGACCATGCGGCAGGGTCAAATGACGAAGGGCTCTTGGTCCGACGGTATCACTCCACTCCTGCGCCCAGACCGGGGACTCGGCGGGGCAAAGACATTGCACCTGTCTGGCAGGCCGAACTGCATGCTCGTTCGATCAGTGCACTCGAGTCGGTGTACCCGGCACCACTTGATCGCTCGTATACGGTCTGTATCGTCTCGCGACCGCAGCCCCTTGATCCAGCGGCCATGAGCGACATTCAGGACCTGGCCGAGTTCATACTGGGTCCGGGATCCAATCAGTCCGAGCTGACTGATGAGTGCAAGTGTTGGACGAGCGACCACGGTGTCCTGATCCTCGAGATCGGCAACAGCGAGCGGAAAGCAGGACGCTGGGTCGGCGCGGTCTGCGATGCCCTCGCGCTCAGGGAACGCCTGCGGGAGATCAAGCGATGGACCGGCAGTGCAGCCAGGTCCGATGACTCCCAACTGGAGAGCTTCTATGAAACGCTGCGCGAGTGGAACCCCAGCCGACTCACTGATCCCGCCGCTCGCGCGCTCCTGAATGTTCTCGACGAACGACTCGACTCTCGGTCCCTGCGCGAGAACCTCGCGGAGTATCTCCGGTTCAGCGACGAACGCAAGCGGCTTCAGGACGAGAAGAGCCGGCAATCCAATGAACGGCAACTGACTGCATTCCTGTTGGTCATATCGGTGCTTGCGCTCATCCAGATTCCATTGGAGATGATTCAGGCCTACGGAGTTGACGCAGGCGATGGCTCCAGCGCATGGAAGTCCGTCGGCTTGGAGTGGGCTCGGTGGGAGATTCCCGGCTGGGTCTGGCCGGCAGCGGTGGTCGTTCTTGCCGCCCTCACGATGCTGATTCGCCGACGGGGATGGCGTGCATCGTGACTGCTCGACGAGACGATCTCGAGCGGTAGACTCCGAACTCCGGTGGAGAAAGATCGATGCAGGAGTATCCAGTTGACCAATCGCTTGAAGAGCTGATCGCTTCAGTGCCAACTGTGCTGGCGCTTCCGCTGCGCCGCCTGCTCCGTGCGACCTCAAGCAGCGAAGCCATTGATTACGCGTTTGATGTCGGTGATCAACTTGCCCGCTTCCTTGGCGTGGCCATGGTGTCCCAGTTCCTCGCCGACCCTACGTGGGACGACGATGACTTGCTGGCCTACTGGCAGGGAATGGTGCCCCGCAACAGCGACGGTGCGTGGGGGGACCTTGCTCAACGGGCACTGGCCTCGGCTCGCCGAGCCGGCAAGGAACCATTCCTTCGGGAACTCCCCGATGTCCTCGACAGGACTGAACGCCGAGGCTCGGTCGTCTGGACGCAGGTGGAACAAGGAGAACTCGGCGATCGAACGGTTTCGCGGTCCTTCGGTCGGATTGAGTTCCTGATCTGGGCGCGAAACCAGCTGTCGCACCACAAGGCATCTCGCGATGACGTCAGCGTCGCCCAGCGGCTTCGGGAAGAGGCCGTCAGGACGCTTCGCGAGTTCAACTGGCTTACCCGCTACGAGCTCATCGTTGGTGACGAATCAGGCCATTGGCATTGCCGCGGCGAATCACCGCGGCGACTCGACGACGAGGGGGGGCGCGTGCGAGTCTTCCTCCGGCATGTGGAGCCTGCGTCAGCGAACCCAGTCATGGTTCTTGAGCTGGTGCCGCTGATCGAGACTCGGGGCCGGCTGGGCAGAGCGAGTTCCGGCCGCCCGCAAGATCTCTTCCTTTTCAACCATGTTGAATCGGGGGCGGTGGCGCTCTACCACGGCGTCGTCGTCGAACCGGAGTCGGGACGGATGCACAAGGACGTGCGCCGCTCTCAACTCCCGGTGGATCGACTGCATCATATGTTGCAGAACAAGCGATTCCCGCTCGTCGGTGCAGAGCGGGTCGATGCAGCCGGGCTTGCCAAGCGCCTCACCATGGTCACCGATGATTCGCTGGCGCAACTGATTCGCGACCAGAAGTACAGCCGAAACCTGCATGTTCGCCGGGACAGTTGCGAGGGTCGACTGAACGACTGGGTCTCGACGGCCACGCCGCTCCTGGGGGTTCGAGGGTCTCCTGGTTGCGGCAAGTCTGCGATCCTGGCCAGTCTCGTCGACGGTTGGCGCAGCACGAACCAGGCGCCGGTCCTGTTCCTGCTCGCATCCAAGCATCCAGACGCCCTGACGATTGATGCGTTGATTTGCGGCGCCTTGCGACTGCGGGGCACGAGCGTGGCTGCCTTGTCGGATCACAATTGCCTGAATGGCCTGGTGGTGATCATTGATGGACTCAACGAGCATCCCCATCGTGACGCGATGCTCGAGGGAATCCTCGTCGAGGCCAATCGGACCGCGCAGCGTGGAGTCGGCGCGCGCTTCCTCCTGTCATGGCGAAGGGACGACAGCGAGTGGATCAGCCACGCCACCGATCAGCGATCGCTCTGGTGGAATCCCTTACGACCGCTTCGGGACGCGGACACCGCGCAGTGCGAGAGCTCGAAGTCAGGGATTCCCTCACCATCCCGACCGGATGAGCAGCCGATTTCGGACGCGGTCGCGGGGACGTCTCCGACAAAACCCGACGGCATCGCTGAGCAGTCTGCCGAAGGGCAAGCCATGGGCCCCTCGCTGGCGTCGGGCCGGGACGATGAAGATCGCGACCCGCCAGTCCTCGATGTCTTTCCGCTTTCCAACGACGAGATTCGTGCGATCTGGCGTGCACTTTCCGAAGCTTGGATGGAGACTGGCGAGGATCCCCTTGGCTTTAAACGCGACCAGCCGGCTCGACACCCACGGCTTCCTGATGACGATCGTCTGATCCGTTGCTTGCGGGAGCCGCTAGACATCCGCATCGCATTCGCCCTCCATGCCGAGCAGCCGATGACGGCGCAGAATGTGGAGTCCCTCCATCAGCGTTTCGTGGAGCTCTTCCAGTCGACCAACCTCAGCCTTGGCGGCGCCACGAACCGTTTCCTCGCGACACTGGCCACAGTGGTCATGAGCGCTCGACGGAATCGCGTCCCAGTCTCCGCGTTTGATGCTGACCTCGTCTGCGCGACGCCCATCTCGGCACTCGAGCTCCTCCGTCGCGCGGGCGTGGTCTCCGTGCATTGGGACGGCAAACACGAAGAGCATGTTTCCTTCACCGTCGAGCGCTTTGGCGAGCAGGTGATCGGCATGATGCTCGCCGATGACGCTCGATTCGGAGACCACACCTGGCTTGCGGCGACCGCCAGCAGGCTTCAGGACCTCTCGCTCGGGCAGGGAGCGATCCGGGTTGCCCTCGAACAGTTGGGATCGGGACCGCAGCGACGGGATTACCTCATCCGTTTCGTCGATTGTGTCTCGAAGGACCTGGCGGGCTTGGCTGGCGCGCTGCTTGGTCGGCACATCCTCGATCATGACGCGTACGAAGCGCGCACCGTCGCGGACCTGCTGTTTGACTCGCCAAGCGAGTCCGACGCAGCCGTGGTCCGCTCGACCGCTGCATGGCTCTGGGACAACGAGGAAGCCGACGCTGAGAAGGAGTTCGCCTTTCTGGACCAAGCCCTTCCGCACGTTCGGCCCATGATCGTCGCCGGACATCCCGAAGGCTTGGGGATCGCCGAGCAATTCGCCAAGTGTCTTCGGCAGCGGCGCCGCTTCCTCAATGAGGACAGCGACGGCTTGGAGATCACGGAACTGCCCGATGATCCCATCGGATGGCTGCGGTCGATCCTGGACGAGATGCCCACCAGCACTCCTCCCCACGCGCGTGCATCACTCCAGCATGAGCTCGGCGAACATCTTGACCGCTTCGGAGACCAGGCGGGCGCCGTCGAGGCTTTCCTGGAGACGTGCCGGCTACTCGACCTTGCCGCTCATGATCACCACATTGAACCCTCCCAACGGCTGCGTGCCCTCGTTCGCTGCGCAGAACTGCTTCACGAGTGCGACCGCCATGACGAGGCACTGGCTCTCGCAGCCACGACATGGACCGAGGCGCGACGGGAGCGAGCGGACTACTGGGCCGAACGTGCCGCCAGGGTTCGGGCTGATTCTCTGGAATCCCTGAGGCGCTGGGACGAGGCAGTCGTGCTTCGGCGCGAGATTCTCGCCCGGGCAAGCCGATCAAACGACCGCCGCGACATCGCCATCGCCGAGGAACGCCTCGGGCGGTGCTATCACCGCGCCAATCGCCTCGATGATGCTGTCGAGAGTTTCCAGCGTTCGCTGAAGGCTGGCTCAGAACCCCGTCGCATCCACTCCTGGAGCGAGGGACCGGCGCTCTACTGGCTTTCACGCATCGAGGAGGAGCGCGGCCGTACCCGCGAAGCCGTGGAGTATGCCCGTCGGCATGTCGAAGCCGTCCGGCGCGACGGCGAAGAAGAGTCAAGCAAGCAGGTTGCCATCGCCTACGAGCAACTTGGCGATTGCTTGGTGGCCGATGGACGACATGCAGAGGGCATCGACGCCTATCGTCAAGCGATCGAGCTTGGCTTGGATGCCGACGCCATGGCGGAGGGATGGCGCCCTTCGATCCCCAATCGCGGACTGTCCGCAGCGCTGCAGGCCATTGGTGATCTTGAGGGCGCGCGCGATTGCTGGACTGCGCTGCTGGATCGGCTCAATGGCGAAGAGCATCGTGGCCATCGTGCTTCGGCGCTCGAGGGTCTGGGGGATGTGGAGCGAGCGCTCGAGCACCCAGCAGAAGCCGAACGGCTGTACCAACTGTCACTCGACACCGGCGAGCAGCCCACGCTTGCGCCGGGCTGGTCGCCGCGCAGCGTGCTCTGGGAACTTGCTTCGCTCTTCGCCGAACAGGATCGTCACGACGCTGCACTGGCGCTGTTCGATCGATACATCCAGCTCGTGCAGGATCAGGACGATCCGCGGGCCCACGCCATCGCACTCGAACGCAAGTTTGATTGCCTCGACGCGATGGGAAGGGTCGCCGAGGCGTGCGAAGCCGCCCGGCGCGCCGTGGAAATCGGTATCGGCGAGCGTGGGCTCTTGCCCAATTGGTCGCCGATGCCCGCCACGCGTCGATTGGCCGAAGCACTCGCGCAGCAGGGCGACATCCGAGCGGCTGACGAGACTTGGAACTCGATGATCGCGCGGCTGAAGGCTTTCGGTCTGCGCGAGAGGATGGCGGTTGCGCTGGAGTTCCGGGGCGACTTCGAAAGGCAAACCGATCGGCTTGATGCGGCCGAGGCGTCGTACCGCGCGTCTCTGGCGGCAGGCTCGGAACCGATGATGGCTGCTGGTTGGTCGCCGCTCAGCGTGCTCTGGGAACTGGCCCGGCTCTGCATGAGTCAGAAGCGCTTCGCAGAGGCACTCGACTTCAACACGGATCATGCCCACCACTGCGATTCGGCCGATCATCGGCGATCGCTCGCCGTGTCCCTCGAGCAGCGATCCGACATCCTGCGCGAACTGGAACGGCATGACGAGGCCCTGCAGGCGGCCCGCGAGGCACTCCGAATCGGTGTTGGCGACGGCGAGTGGGTGAGGGACTGGTCTCCGTTCCCAGCGACCCGGGCCCTCTGCGATGCGCTCACTGAGCTCGATCGACTGTCCGAGGTGCGCGCCGCCTGGGAGTCCGCTGCTGAACTGATGAACTCACAGGAACACCGCGCCGGCCGTGCCCGTGCGCTGGAGCGGCTTGGCGATGCCGAACGGGAAGAGGGACTGCTCGATGAGGCCGAGGCGTCGTACACGCGATCGCTCGAATGCGGAATGTCGCCCACGCAAGCGGCGCGTTGGTCGCCGCTCAGCGTGCTCTGGGAACTGGCCCGGCTCTGCATGAGTCAGAAGCGCTTCGCAGAGGCACTCGACTTCAACACAGATCATGCCCACCACTGCGATTCGGCCGATCATCGGCGATCGCTCGCCGTGTCCCTCGAGCAGCGATCCGACATCCTGCGGGAACTAGAGCGGTATGACGAGGCCCTGCAGGCGGCCCGCGAGGCACTCCGAATCGGTGTTGGCGACGGCACGTGGGCCGAAGACTGGAGTCCGTTCCCCGCGACGCATCGAATCGCCGAGGCACTCAGGGCGCTGAGTCGGCTGCCAGAAACCTGTGCCGTGTGGAGCGCACTCGCAGCGTTGTTCAACACGGAAGAACATCGCCGCGGCCGAGCTGTCGCACTCGAATTCCTCGGAGAAGCAGAACACGACAGCGGACGAATCGATGACGCGGAAGCCTCGTATCGCGCTTCGCTCTCCACGGGGATGAGTCCGACGATCGCGGAGGATTGGTCACCACGCAAGGTGCTCTGGGAACTGGCCCGGCTCTGCATGAGCCAGAAGCGCTTCGCAGAGGCACTCGACTTCAACACGGAGTACGCCCGCCACTGCGATCCAATCGAAGATCGGCTGTGGATTGCCGTCTCGCTCGAGCAGCGATCCGACATCCTGCGCGAACTGGAGCGGTATGACGAGGCCCTGCAGGCGGCCCGTGAGGCACTTCGAATCGGTGTTGGCGACGGCACGTGGGCCGACGACTGGAGTCCATTCCCCGCGACGCGTCGCATCGCCAAGGCACTCAGGGCGCTGAGTCGGCTGCCAGAAATTTGTGCCGCGTGGAGCGCACTCGCAGCGTTGTTCAACACGGAAGAACATCGCCGCGACCGAGCTGTCGCACTCGAACTCCTTGGAGACGCAGAACGCGACAGCGGACGAATCGATGACGCGGAAGTCTCGTATCGCGCTTCGCTCTCCACGGGGATGAGTCCGACGATCGCGGAGGATTGGTCACCACGCAAGGTGCTCTGGGAACTGGCCCGGCTCTGCATGAGCCAAAAGCGCTTCGCAGAGGCACTCGACTTCAACACGGAGTACGCCCACCACTGCGATTCGGCCGATCATCGGCGATCGCTCGCCGTGTCCCTCGAGCAGCGATCCGACATCCTGCGCGAACTGGAACGGCATGACGAGGCCGTGCACGCGGCCCGCGAGGCACTCCGAATCGGTGTTGGCGAGGGCGAGTGGGTGAGGGACTGGTCTCCGTTCCCAGCGACCCGGGCCCTCTGCGATGCGCTCACTGAGCTCGATCGACTGTCCGAGGTGCGCGCCGCCTGGGAGTCCGCTGCTGAACTGATGAACTCAGAGGAACACCGCGCCGGCCGTGCCCGTGCGCTGGAGCGGCTTGGCGATGCCGAACGGGAAGAGGGACTGCTCGATGAGGCCGAAGCCTCATACGCGCGATCGCTGGAGTGCGGAATGTCGCCCACTCAAGCAGCGCGTTGGTCGCCGCTCAGCGTGCTCTATGAAGCATCCGCGCTCGCGGTCCGCCGACGGGATCCCGCCAGGGCAGCCGCCCTGCTGGAGCGCTTTGAGGCCGCGGCGGCTGCCGAGCAGGTTGTGCCGTGGTTCGTCAGGATGCTCCAACTCGATCTGACCATTCAGTCGTCCGGGCTCGAGGCGCTTGCATCGACTACGGCAACGCTCGCCACACACATGCCTGAGCAGGTTCGCAGCTGGGCGAAGCCGATCATCACGGCGCTGGTTGCAGAGTTGCGCTGCGATGATGATCCGGAGTTGGCGAAGGCACTCATGCGGCAGGCCATCGTGGACTACTCGACGGCCTTGGCCGCTGCGCGGCTGAGTTCACCAGTGGCAGCGGCTGGCCTGGCGCTTGTGGTGCTCAGCGCCTGCCCAGCAGCCTGCTTCGGCGAAGGCGGATCGCTGCCTCCGGATCGTGCGCTCAAGGCACTTCGATCGGCTGCCGAGGCAATCTCCGGCCGCTCGAACGATGATCTTTGGACCGCCTCTGGCCTGCCAGGCTCGCGCTCGTCGTGGTTGCGTCAAGCGCAGACCGCGCTCGATGAGGGACAGTCCGGGGTCTGAAGACCGGGTTTCGAATTGCCGTAAACCGTTAGATTCACCGTTTTCTCCGGAGCCACAAACCTATGGATAGCAAGTTCTTCAGTCAGGTCATTGATGTCCTGAAGACGTTGGTTGACTCCCGCACGGTCCCAACCGACCTTCGTCAAGCGCTGCTCCTGCAACAAGCAGGTCGACATGCGATCGAGCAGGGGCCTAAAGCGGAACGGAGCAGCAGCAATGAGTTGCTCGCGAAGTTCCAGGTTGGCTTGCCAATTGATTGGGTCCTGCTGAGCGGTGATCCTCGAGTGATCCTCCCAACGGCCCTTGAGGCTTGGCTGACGGCCTCGAAGCCGCCGGCTGTTCCCGGTCTCTACGGTCCCATCAATCAAGTGAAGGGCCGCAAGTCGGTGAAAAAACAGCCGCGTCGATTCTGTCTTCGCACCCTCAGTATGGTTGCCGAGAAGGATCTTGCTGACTACGACCTTTGTTTCGATTTCGCGGCTCCAGGTCTCAGACCGCTGCAGTTCATGTCGAGCAACCTCGAGATGCTGTCCGGACTGATGTTGTGCGGATTCAGCGCGCGCTGGACAGGGAGCAAAGCCAGCTCTAACGATCCCGCAGCGTGGTTCGAATGGCCGCATCCACAAGACTGCGTAGCGCTCGACGAACGCGCGACGTCTCAGGAAGATCTCAAGCAGTTCTGGCGCCACGAAGACCCCACTGCATTCAAGGAGGAACTACCCAAGGCGAACCGCCCGACTGATCCCATGCGTAGCCGGTTGATCCGCACGCATCATGTCATCTTCGCGGAGGCGCGCGCTGGCCGGCTGCGGCAGTCCCAGGTGCGCCGTCAAGTCCAGAAGAGTCTCACCGACGGCACGTCCACTGGGTCATTCGATTCCACTGTTGAACTGAAGCTCCTTCCGCGCCAGGCGATTCACTTCCACGGTAGCCAGACACGCGGAAAATTGTTTTCGTGCTATTACTTGACGTCCTGCACGCTTATCGAGGGGCAATCAGCGACCGGGAAATCCACGCTCGCCATGCAGCTTGCGCTGCCAGGCTCCGGCGCAGCTGGTTTCGAGTCCTCGCCCTTGCTGTTCGTGTCATGTGACAAGCCTGCGGATGTCGTGGAGCACCAGCTGCTTGCGGTGCAAGCTCGCCTAGCCGCTGAGCAGGAACTGAACCCCAACCTTGAGTCGAGTGCGCCGAAGTCTTCCGGCACACCTTCAGAGGAAGAGCAATCTCGGACCAATCGGATCATGTCGTGCGTTCGAGTCGTCGATATCTTCGGCGACGATCCTCAGGCTCCCAACGCCTGGAAGCCCTGGCTCAAGCGCTGGATGACATCGTGCATCGCCGCGCAGGCCGACCATCCTTCACGTGCCAAAATGGGGACTCCGACCTTGGTGATCGACTCCATCGAAGCCTTCGTGGTTTGGGCTCGGCGATCGACAAGGCGTGGTTCACGTTCACCCGCGGCAGACCAAGTGCTGCAGAAGTTGCGCAAGTTCTGCTGGGACGCCAATTGGCGGCTCATCATCGTCAGCGACCATGAGCTGGACCTTTCCCGTCGGAGACAGGATCAATCGCTCCAAGCCACCAGCGACTGCCACCTGAATCTCAGACGCAATGGCGACAGCAAGGTAAACCTGACTGTACTGAAGATGCCTACCTACTCCTTCGTCCAGACCATTGAACTAGAGTGGTATCAATCGCCCAGGTCCGATCGCCGGCGGTGGTTCGTGGACTGTGAAGAAGGCTGAAGTACGCTCATCCGTGCCGAGTCGACTTCAAGGGCGCACCTACCCGCCACTATTCTTGACACATGCCATCCGTCGCCGATTCGGGGTCACGCGTCGTTCGGGTGTTCATCTCGTCGACCTTTCGTGACTTTGAGCAGGAGCGCAATCTCCTGGCCAAGGATGTCTTTCCCGAGCTCCGTCGGCGTGCGCGTGATCGCTTCGTCGAAGTGATGGAAGTCGACCTGCGG
>Ga0194133_10006747_pt1 | contig 14010 bp, 10 predicted proteins | sample TA2KigOf40mmetaG_FD_155448 | JGI IMG/M metagenome (GOLD analysis project Ga0194133, IMG submission 155448) | Freshwater microbial communities from Lake Tanganyika, Tanzania - TA2015055 Kigoma Offshore 40m | ecosystem: Environmental > Aquatic > Freshwater > Lake | place: Tanzania: Lake...
TGACGAGCTTGCATTGAAACTTGGAGTTCGGGTTATTCCTGTATCTGCAAGGAAAAATGAGGGAATTGATATTCTGAAACAGGCCATTCTGGATAATAGTTCGGTCCCATTACAATTGCCTTCCATTGAAGTGGAAAGCATTGCACCTGAACTGATTAAAAAAATTCAGACTGAGCTGAATATTGATAAGCCCTATACTGCTTTACAAATTGCACATCAATACGAGTACTTAGCATTTCTTTCTGAGGAAGAAAAACAACGCGTCAGCTCGCTTAACCGGGAGTTTAATTTTCACTCCCAAAAAGCACAGGCCTCAGAAACCATTGCACGATATAATTTTATTAATGACGTACTTTTCGATACCGTGAAAGTACATTCTGATCCTAAAAAGGAAACCATGAGTAACCGAATTGATAAGATTCTTACCCATCAAATATTTGGTTTTGTGATTTTCTTTGCCATCCTATTTATGATATTTCAGGCAATATTTTCCTGGTCTGAATATCCGATGGCGCTTATAGAGGACTTGTTTCTTTGGTTAATAGAAACGAGTTTCCGGGTACTGCCTTCCGGAGTATTTACTAATTTACTCGTCAATGGGGTGTTGGCAGGATTAAGCGGGGTTGTAATTTTTATCCCGCAAATTGCCATTTTATTTGCTTTTATCTCCGTTCTGGAAGATACCGGATACATGTCGAGAGTTTCTTTCATGATGGACAAAATCATGAGAAAGGTAGGACTTAGCGGTAAATCAATCGTTCCCTTAATCGGTGGATTTGCCTGTGCAGTACCTTCAATCATGAGCGCCCGAAATATTGAGAGTTGGAAAGACCGTATGATTACCATTATGGTAACTCCATTGATCGCTTGCTCTGCCCGTCTTCCTGTTTATACCTTATTAATTTCACTTGTTGTACCTAACAAGCGACTTGGGGGCTTCATAAATATGCAGGGATTGGCTTTGATGTCCTTATATCTGCTTAGTATTTTGAGCGCAATTTTGGTTGCATGGCTTATGAAGTACCTGATTAAAGCCCGTGAACGGGGTTACTTCATTATGGAGCTTCCGGTATATCGAATGCCACGTTGGAATAATGTCCTTTTAACGATGTACATGAGCGTAAAGATATTTGTCTTCGAGGCCGGAAAGGTTATTATTGCAGTATCCATTGTATTGTGGGTGCTATCCTCCTATGGCCCGGCAGATCGTTTCGACCAAATTGAAAGAAAATACCATGAGTTATCCCTGAAGAAACAGTATTCACAAAATGAAAGCGACCTACTTATTGCTTCCGAAAAACTTGAAAACTCTTATGCTGGAATTTTAGGTAAATCCATCGAGCCTATAATCAGACCGCTCGGATTCGATTGGAAAATCGGTATCGCTTTGATTACCTCGTTTGTAGCCAGGGAAGTATTTGTGGGAACAATGGCCACTATCTATAGCGTAGAGGGAGATGATTCCCACCTGGAATCTGTGCGTGAGAAAATGGCATCTGCCCGAAGTCCGGAAACAGGCTTAACCGTATTTACTCCTGCTGTTGCCTTTTCTTTGATGATGTTTTATGCCTTTTCTATGCAATGCATCAGTACAATTGCGGTAGTCTACCGCGAAACTAAAGGCTGGAGATGGCCATTAATCCAAATTGTTTACATGACTACTTTGGCTTATCTTGCCAGTCTGTTTGTATATCAGCTTCTGAAATAAAATTGGATAAGATAGCAGTACTGAATAATTACCTTCCACCTGGTGCGGCGCCTGTTATTGCGCGATGGATAGATTATTTTGAATGTGAGTTTAAAATCTCCCGAAACCGGAGCACCAAGCACGGCGATTATCGGCACCCTTTTAAAAATGCCGGACACCGGATCTCGGTTAATTATAACCTAAATCCCTATGCTTTCCTGATTGCTACAGTTCATGAGTTTGCCCATTTGCTAACCTGGAATGAGTATAAACGCAAGGCAAAGCCCCATGGGCAAGAATGGAAAAACAATTTCAAACGCATGATGAAGCCTTTCTTTGAGCAATCCACTTTTCCTCCGGATATTAACCATGCCATCCAGAATTACCTCGAAAATCCTGCTGCCTCAAGTTGTGTGGATCTCAAACTTTATCGCGTTCTGAAACAATATGACCATAAGCCAGATCACATTGTTTGTGTAGAAAAACTTCCGGTTAAAACTCTTTTTTCTCTACCTGATGGTCGGATTTTCAGAAAGGAATCATTGATTAGAAAGCGGTATCGCTGTGTTGAAGTAAAAACCGGATCTGTTTATTTGTTTAATGCGCTGGCTGAGGTGAGGATTATTGAGAACTAAGCTGCCGAATGGTTGAACTCGTAATCTAAGAAGATTAAATTATTTATGCCCATGAATTTCACTATAGTTATTTTGATGCTTCAAATCAAAAGGTGAATCTTCGAAACCCTTTCAAACTATATTTTAAGTTGAACCAGAAATATTATTGGATAAAACCGCATAGAACCATAGCTTTTTATAGCTTCTAAGCCACATGTTAGACACACATAAATTGAAGCGAAGCTTCAATTTATGTGATTTAGAATCAATGTGTCCTCTAAAGTATAATAAAAGCGAAACGATGTTGTTAAAGCATAATTATAAGGATGGTTTGATATCGACCTCACCTTACTTTATGAAATTTTCTGCTTAAGCCGTGGCTCTAATCTCGAAAAGAGGGACCATGTTAACTTCGATTACCTGCCCCAACCAAACAGCCGACAGGAATGGGAGTATTCTTTAATTTTATCAACCCTTGTGCCATGCTTTTTTCCTGTCCCGGACTAACCTATGTTGTGTAAAAAAATATAATATACGCTCCCGGTTTAAAGAAAATTACTTATTATAGACAAATATTAGCGCTTGATAAATTTAACCTACCCTGATGGCGAGGAGAGTTAATGTTTAAAATGATAAACCGGAAGAGAGGTGTCTAATCAGGTGTTATTGAATCAATAAAAAATTAATAGAATTAAATAAATGAATAGAAGAGAAGCAGTCCGGAGAGCTACCTTTTTATTAGGTGGGGCAATTACTTTTTCAGGATTTGGTGCTTTTGCAGATGTACTTAGCCCAATAAATGAGCCTGGTGATTTTAATTTCACATCAATAACTGCTCAGGAAGTCTTAATTGCAGAAATTGCCGACACCATTATACCGGATTCAAAAGGAGTGCCAGGTGCCAAAGCTGCTGGACTTGGCCCTTTTATAGTGATGATGATGCAGGATTGTTATACTGCAGATATTCAAAAGCATTTTGCAGAGGGATTAATGAAAGTGGATGAAGTTTCAAAAGGAAAATATAATAAATCATTCATTTCATTAACTCTTAAGGAGCGGGAAGAGATCTTTAAGATATTTAAGGCTGAAGCTCAGGCGCAAATTAAAGCTGGATCCACACCTTCACACTTCTTCCAGCTTTTTTATGAACTCACCTGCCTGGGTTATTATACTTCGGAAATTGGGGCTACACAAGCGTTACGTTATGTCCATATTCCGGGCAGATATGAGGCATGTATTCCTTTGCAACTCGGACAAAAAGCATGGGCAACCTAATTATTTATAGAATATTGAATAAGAAAGATGAATATTAATTTAAAAGCAGAGAAACAGAATACCTATGATGCCATTGTAGTTGGATCAGGTATCAGTGGTGGTTGGGCTGCAAAGGAATTGACAGAAAAGGGATTAAAAGTTTTGATGTTAGAACGTGGCCGCAATGTAGAACACGTAAAAGACTATGATACTGCTTTATTGAAACCCTGGGAATTTAAACACCGGGGAAGAATTACACCTGAAGAACGCAGCCGCCATTTGGTGCAAACCCGGGGTGGACAATACAGTGAATTTAATGCAAAGTTTTGGGTTGATGATGTAGATTGTCCATATACCGAAGTGAAGCGGTTTGACTGGTATCGCGGCTATCATGTGGGCGGAAGATCCATTACCTGGGGCCGGGGATGTTTGCGTCTGAGTGAAATGGATTTTTCAGCGAATGCAAAGGATGGTTACGGGGTAGATTGGCCAGTACGATATAAGGATTTAGCACCTTGGTATGATTATGTAGAGCGTTTTGCCGGAATCAGCGGACAAAATGAGGGGCTGGCACAATTGCCGGATGGTATATTCCTTCCTCCATTTGAAATGAATTGTGTTGAGAAGGCGGTGAAGGAGCGTATCGAAAAACATTACAACAAGGAGCGGATGATGACTGTTTACCGCATGGCTAATCTCACTGTACCGCATCAGGGCAGAGGCACGTGTCAAAACAGAAGTTTATGCAATCGCGGTTGCCCTTTTGGAGCCTATTTCAGCACGCAATCGGCCACCTTACCCGCAGCGATGGCTACCGGAAACCTGACACTTCGGCCTTATTCTATCGTTAGTGAGGTGCTTTACGATAAAGAAACCCGGAAAGCAAAGGGTGTCATGGTGATTGATTCGAAGACCAATGAACATATCGAGTATTCTGCAAAAATTATCTTCATGAATGCTTCAACACTGGGAACGACACAAATCTTGTTAAATTCAACCTCAGAAACCTTCCCGGATGGATTGGGAAATAGTAGTGGTCATTTGGGGCATAATCTAATGGATCATCATTTTCAGGTTGGAGCCTCAGGTCGGGCAGAGGGATTTGATGATAAGTATTATTACGGCCGTCGTCCAATAGGAATCTACATTCCACGCTACCGTAACCTGGGAGATAAACCTGAAAGGGATTACTTGCGTGGCTTCCACTATGGAGGAAGCGCAAGCCGTACCGGGTGGCAGCGAGCGATTCCGGAAATGGGTTTTGGTCAGGATTTTAAGGAAGAAACTACGGAACCGGGTCCATGGATTATGGGACTAGGATCGTTTGGTGAACATCTACCCGAATATAAAAACCGTGCTTTCCTGGATAGAACTAAAAAAGATAAATGGGGACTTCCATTGCTTGCTGTGGATTGTGAGTTTGGTGAAAATGAGCGAAAAATGCGTATCGACATGAAAAACGATGCAGCAGAAATTCTGGAAGCTGCAGGCATGAAGGATATTCAGGCTTTTGACAGACCAGCCATTCCAGGAATGGCAATCCATGAAATGGGTACGGCCCGCATGGGACATGATCCTAAAACTTCAGTGCTCAATAAATGGAATCAGATGCATGATGTAAAGAATGTATTCGTCACCGATGGGGCATTCATGACTTCAAACGCATGTCAGAATCCATCATTAACTTATATGGCATTCACCGCACGTGCTTGTGATTATGCTGTAAATGAATTAAAGAAAAGGAATTTGTAAGATAACGCTGACAGGGTTCTAAACCCTGTCAGCGTTTATTCCGCAAGGGCTTGTGGCTATTCGTTAAGTGAATTAAAGAAAGGGAATTTGTAAGAAAACACAGGAAGGTTTTTTTAACCAAATAGATACATAGTCCTTTTTTAATACATAAATGCTAAACCTATTGTTTCTATGTGGTTAACAATATAACCATGAAAAAATTGGAGAAACAATACACTAAAACCATAAATTGAAAAATATCTAATATGTCAAATCAAGTTGAACCAGTACGTATCCTAGTCCTGGGCTGTGGAAACATGGGCGCTTCTCATGCCATTGCTTATCATAATAATCCTGGATTTGAAGTGGTCGGACTAGTATCCCGTGGGAAATCCAAGGAAGTATTGAATGCTAGAATGGGGAACAAATATCCTTTATTCAACGATATGGATGAGGCTATGGAAGCTACAAAACCCGATGCTGTTTGTATTTCTACCTATCCGGATACGCATGAGAAATATGCTATTCAGGCCTTTGAAGCCGGTTGTCATGTTTTCATTGAAAAGCCGCTTGCCGATACTGTTCAAGGTGCAGAGCGTGTCATTGCAGCAGCGAGGAAAGCTAATAAAAAACTTGTGGTTGGTTATATTCTCCGCCATCATCCTTCATGGGAAAAGTTCATTGAACTCACTGCCGAATTAGGTAAACCATTGGTTATGAGAATGAATTTAAATCAGCAAAGTGACGGAGCGATGTGGACCCTGCATCGCAACCTGATGAGTACCCTCAGTCCGATTGTCGATTGTGGAGTTCATTATATCGATGTAATGTGTCAAATGACGCGTTCCAAACCGGTTCAGGTCTATGCTATCGGGGCAAGATTGACTGAAGATATTCCGGCAGAGAATTACAATTATGGGCAGCTTCAAATCCGTTTTGAAGATGGTTCAGTGGGATGGTATGAAGCAGGCTGGGGCCCTATGGTCAGTGAAACGGCCTATTTTGTTAAAGATGTATTCGGTCCGAAAGGTTCTGTATCCATTGTTGCAAAAAATGCCGGTGGTGCTGGTAAATCAGCTTCCATTGAATCTCATTCCAAAACCGAATCGATACTTTTTCATCATGCAGATCTTGACAAGAACGAAAGGTTTGCAAAAGAAGATATGGTGATTAATCTGGAAGATGAGCCTGATCATCAGGAACTGTGTAATCGGGAGCAAAGATATTTTCTTAAATCAATTGTTGAAGACCTCGATCTAACAGCTCATGGTGAGGATGCGGTGAATAGTTTACGGATTGCTTTTGCATGTGATGAATCCGTAAAAACGGGTAAGGTAGTTCCCCTATATTAATTCAAATCACATAATAAATAGAATAATCAATAATTATTTATAGTAAATATTATGTCAATTAAAACAAATGAAATTCCGGTAGGAGTTATTGGTCTGGGCCTGATGGGTTGTAGTATCACCACTTGTCTTCTGATTGCCGGTCATCCGGTTATTGCTATCGCTCCTGTCAGCATCGACATGACCACCGCCGAATCGCGCATCCGTAAACATTTTGTAAAGGCAAAGGAAGAAGGTATGGTGACCGAAGATCCTAGTTTCTACTTTAAAAATTTGCTTATTACAGAAGATTATGGAGCCTTAAAACCATGCAAAATAGCTATAGAATGTACTCTGGAAAGTGAAGAAATTAAAAAAGTAGTTTATGGCAAGATTGAAGCTGTTATTGCTGAAGATGCCCTGATGACCAGTAATACTTCAGCTATTCCGATCAGCCTCTTGCAAAAGATGACCAAGCACCCTGCCCGCTTCTTCGGATTACACTGGGCTGAGCCTTCACATACTACCCGTTTTTTAGAAATAATTTGTGGGGATGAAAGTGACATTAAAGGGGGTGAATATCTCTATGAACTTTCAAATTACTGGAATAAGGAAGCCACTCTGGTGAGGAAAGATATCCGGGGCTTTATCGGAAATCGTCTGATGTATGCCATGTACCGTGAGGCTTTTTACCTAGTTGAAAACGGTTATGCAACTATTGAGGATGTTGACAGAGTATGCCGCAATAATACCGGTTTCTGGATGACTCTGGTCGGTGTTTTTGGATGGATGGACTTAACCGGTGTACCTGCTTATCACAAGGTAATGAAAGATCTTAATCCAACTCTATGCAACGATACTCACGTCCCTAAACTGATAGATGATATTGTTAAGGCAGGAGGAAAGGGAGTAGCCAACGGCCATGGTTTTTATAAGTATACACCAGAAGAATCCAAAATGTGGGAAGAAACCTTTGCTGATTTCAATTATGAGATTAGAAATTTGGCAATGAAATATCCTTTTGATATCGTCAAAAGAAAATTGGCAAAGCTTAAGGAAGAAAAAGAAGGGAAGGATAGCTAAGATGAAAACCCTTTCTGTTCCTTTTATTCACATGGATGGTTTTAATAATGTAGATGAAATTTTTGCGAAATTGGATCATATTCATCAAGAAAGAATCAACATTACACCTTGGGAAGCATTTCCTTATAAACCTGAACTTGCATTTTCTATGGCCTATGGTCAGGAGGGAATATTCCTGAAGTTTTATGTCGAGGAGAAACATGTCAAAGCCATTTACTCGGAGCCTAATGATCCGGTTTATAAAGACAGTTGTGTCGAGTTTTTCGTTTCATTAGGTGATGATAAGGAATACTATAATTTCGAGTTTAATTGCGCCGGAACCTGCCTGCTTGGCTTTGGGGCAGGAAGAGCTAATCGGATGAAGGCAACTGATGAGGTCATTAAATCGATTGCTTTCCGAAGCTCGATCAAGCCGGCAAACAGTAAAAATTCGAGTATTGGATGGGAACTGACTTTGGCCATACCATTCAGCGCTTTCCAGTACCATCAGTTAGAATCCCTAAAAGGGAAAACCTGTAGAGCAAATTTTTATAAATGCGGCGATGATCTTCCGGAACCTCATTTTGTGGTTTGGAACGAAATCCAAACTCCAGAACCTGATTATCACCGGCCCGAATTTTTTGGTTCAGTAACATTCAATTAACATAATATTTAGAACTATAAATTAAAAAAAATGGAAAAATTAGAAATACAACATCCGGACAAGGCAGATAAAAGTTTTACAACCGGAGCTTATTCAGCAGGAGTTTTGGTTGCCGGCGACTGGCTGTTTGTCAGTGGGCAGGCTGCAGTAGATTTCACCACGAGCACTTTCGTTTTAGGAACCATTGAAGAAGAAACACATCTAACAATTCATAATGTTAAACGCATCTGTGAGGCTGCAGGCTTTACTCTTGACGATATTGTGAAATGTACCGTTCATTTGAGTGATATCAAAGATTTTGATCGCTATAATGCGGTTTATGCGACGTATTTTACCAAAGTTAAACCGGCACGTACCACGGTACAATCTGGTTTAGGGCATGGCATCAAAGTTGAAATTGATGCTATTGCATTTCGTCAAGGTACTAAATAGTAGTTCTTACCAAAATGGCTGAAGAATCCATATTTATTTTTGATTGCCATCTCGATTTGTCGATGAATGCGATTGAATGGAACCGGGATCTTAAAAAATCGGTGTATGAGATCAGGGACCTGGAACAAGGGATGACGGATAAACTTGATCGGGGTCTTGGAACCGTGGCTTTACCCGAATTGCGAAAGGGCAAGATTGGCCTTGTTGTGGCAACACAAATCGCCCGTTTCGTGGAGCGAGGCAGCTTAATTCCCGGCTGGAATTCCCCTGAAATTGCCTGGGGAATTTCACAAGCCCAGTTAGCCTGGTACCGTGCCATGGAGGAACAGGGTGAAATGGTGCAGATTACCAATCTGTCTCAGCTGGAAGCTCACCTTGCCCTATGGTTTGATCAATCCATTCCTGATTCCAGGAAACCGGTGGGATATATTCTTAGTCTTGAAGGTGCTGATTCATTGGTCAATATTTCCTACCTCGAAAAGGCCTATGCTTACGGACTTCGGGCTTGCGGACCTGCGCATTACGGCCCCGGAAGGTATGCTGCGGGTACCGGCAGAACCGAAGGACTAACAGCCGCAGGTAAGGAACTGCTTACCGAAATGGATCGTTTAAGTATGATTTTGGATGTCACTCATCTTACAGATAAAGGCTTTGATGAAGCATGCTCTATTTTCAAAGGGCCAATGTGGGCGAGCCATCATAATTGCCGAACATTGGTTAATCACCAAAGGCAGTTAACGGACGACCAGATTAAAGTTCTGATAGAAAGGGAGGCCGTGATCGGTGGGGTTTTTGATACCTGGATGCTGACTGATAATTGGGTACGAGGTAAAGATGATCCCAAAGAAAGGAATGTGCATCTTGAGTTAATCGTTGATCATTATGATCATATCTGTCAGCTCGCAGGGAATAGTTTGAATGTCGCTATTGGCAGTGATCTTGATGGGGCTTATGGTAAGGAGCAATCACCGTATGATCTCGAAGATATTTCTGATCTACAAAAGCTAAACGGAATGTTGAAAAGAAGGGGTTATTCAATGGAAGATATAGAAAATATATTTTATAAAAACTGGTTGCGCTTCCTGAGAAAGGCCTGGGCCTGAAATAATAATCTTCCAATGAATTGGTTTGAAATTAAAAATGTAAAACTTATTGATTCTCCGGCACTTGTAGTCTACAAGGATAGGGTAGAACATAATATACGCAAGGTTTTGACCATGGTTGACAATCCCTCACAACTCCGGCCACATGTCAAGACGAATAAAATGCTTGAGGTCTGTAAAATGATGAGGGATTCTGGCATTCAAAAGTTTAAGGCTGCAAGCATCGCCGAAGCAGAAATGCTGGGCATGGCAGGTGCTGAAGATGTGATATTAGCCTATCAGTCGGTAAAACCCAAATTTCTTCGTCTTTTGAAGCTGATTGATGCTTACCCTGCAACAAAGTACTCATGTTTGGTTGATAATATTGAGTCTGCCAGGATTTTTTATGAATCAGCATTGCTCGCCGAAATCAGCATCCCGGTGCTCATTGACCTGAATGTGGGAATGAACCGAACGGGTATAAAACCTGCGAAGGCTTATAATTTATTTAAAGAATTACAAAATCTTCCCGGCATAGAGTTCAAAGGTTTTCATGCCTATGATGGTCACAGACGGGATTATGATCTTGCAGATCGTATTGCAAATTCTGAAATAGACTTTAAAGAAGCTGAAGAACTTCGTAATCAAATCCAATCTGAAGGTTATCCTTTACCACTACTGGTTGCAGGAGGAACCCCAACCTTTGCTATTCACTCATCCAAAAAGCATACAGAATGTTGTCCCGGAACTTTCATTTTTTGGGATAAAGGTTATCATGATGCACTGCCTGAGCAAGAATTTGAGTATGCGGCACTTGTCTTGACAAGGGTGATTTCAATCCCTGCCGAAGACAAATTATGTATTGACCTTGGGCATAAATCGATTGCTTCAGAAAATGATCTGCAGAAGCGGGTATACTTTTTGGATCATCCTGAGCTGAAGCCGATTGGTCAGAGCGAAGAGCACCTTATAGTGGAGGTAAGCAAGGATCATAATTTTAAGGTTGGAGATATTTTATATGCCCTCCCGATACATATATGCCCTACAGTAGCACTTTATGACCGTGCAGTAATTATTAGTAATGGAGAAGCAAGCGATACATGGAAGGTGATTGCCAGAGATCGGCAGATTAATTATTGACAACTAACACGTTTTATAATAATTATTATGGTTGCAGCCATCTTACTGAATACAAAATCAAAGATTCTGTATTCCTATCTCAGGAATTTACGTTCAGAGTATCTGCAAATGGCGAATTCCTTTCTCAAAATAGTTCTGATCGCTTTACTGGTATTTTTTTTAAAATCTGCCTGTCCCGTTTTTGCCGCTGAGATAGTAATTCAAAATGACAAAATTGAATACGCAATTGATGAAAACGGAAAGAATCTGCGCTTTATAGATAAGGTTAGTAAAATAGATTATCTCGATAAAAAATCAGCTTCCTTTTTTGCATCATTAAAGAAAAATGGTCTTGAATATCCTGTTAGTTCTGTAATTCTAAATGGGAATCTTTTAAAGCTTGAGTTTAAAAATACAGGTCTGACTGCTATACTGTTTTTGGATATTGCAAAGGATCGTTTCAGACTTGAAGTTGTGCAGATGAGTGGTTCAGCAGAGTCATTGACCTTTATAAATATTCCACTAAAGCTTGAGGGAATGCCTTATGAACCATTCGCAGCTTGTGTGCTATCCCTGAATCTTCAGACACATGTCTTTGCACTTCCTGCTTTACAATCTCATTTGAAGGCGACTGTATATGATCGTTTTGGAATTAAAGGGGGGAAAGTTGCAGTTTTGGGAGTTCCTCAAAAAGAAATGATTCCTCTGATTCGGGATGTGATGATTAATACCAAGGATATTCCTCATTCCAATGCCGGTGGCGCCTGGGCACAGCAATCTAAGGAAGGTTACGGGTCATATCTGATGACGCTTATTGAAGATAATGTGGATGAATGGATCAAAATGTGTAAAAGCCTTGGCTTTACTCAGATTGATAATCATGGTGGAGGAAAATTTTTCAGATTTGGGGATTTTGTGCTTGACCCTGAAAAATGGCCCGATGGATGGGAGAGCTTTAAACGAATTAACAAAAGACTTCATGATGCCGGTATCTCTTCAATTTTTCACAATTATGCTTTTTTCATTGATAAGAATTCTACCTATGTAACACCTGTCCCTCGTGAGGATCTGGCTTATTTCAACGCTTTTACTATCACTAAATCCATTGGCGCTTCAGATACTGAACTTGAGGTAAAGGAATCCACGGCAGATATTTCATTGATTACCGGATTTTTTGTCCGAAATAGCCGAACTATCCGAATCGGACAGGAGCTAATTGAATTTGAGGGTACAACGAAAGAGGCACCATTTAAATTCACCGGACTCAAGCGCGGGGCCAACGGCACAAAAGTTTCAGCTCACTCAGCAAATGAAAAGGCATTTCATTTAAGAGAAATGTTCGGCAGGTTTGCTCCGGGAGTTGAAACGCCATTATTTAATGAAATCGCCAAAAGAACAGCTGATATTATAGATCAGGCCAACTTTGATGGGATTTATTTTGATGCGATTGATGGAAGTGATATTCTTGCCGGGCCAGAAAATTTCTGGTATTACGGAGGTAGATTTGTTTTCGAGGTTGCAAAAAATTTAAAACGTCCCGTTGGTATGGAGATGAGTTCCATGATTCACCACTGGTGGCACTATCGTTCCAGATGGCAGGCATGGGACCGACCTACCAGAGGCTATAAACGTTTTATTGACATCCATTCTTCTTCAATTAAATCGGATGAGTATGAGCATGGTCTGTGGCGGGGAACGGTAGCTCAGATTAATAAAATTGCACCCGCAGAAAATGGAGGGCTTTTACTTCCCTTACAATTAGGCTGGTGGGCACACCAGACCTGGAATCCACCTCAGGTTGAACCAACTTTCTCAGATGATATTGAATACCTGGGCAGCAAAATGATTGGAAATAATGCCGGTTTGGCTATGCTGGGTGGTTTTGATGAGAAAGCACTGGATGAAAATCCGGCTTTCAGGAGACTCAATGCAATGATCAAACAATATGAGGATTTACGTCATAAGAATTATTTTAGTGAGAGCATTAAGCAGCAGTTAAGGGTTCCTGGAAAGGATTTTTCCTTATTTCAGGCGCCCGATGGAGTCTGGAAATTCAAACCAATGGCTTATCAGAAACACAAGGTTTCAGGTCTTGACCATCCTTCAGCAAGCTGGAAGGTGAATAATGAATTTGAAGCGCAGCCTTTGCAGTTGAGAATCGAGCCACTCATTTCTGTCAATTCGTACAATGATCCAGAAAATCTAATATTGTCTGATTTCTCAGTCATATCCAGTTTTTATCAGGACTCCACAGCAAAGGGTGTAAGCGGGGGTTTAAAGCCAGCTTTGGAGAAGACACTTGCAGGAGAGTCGGCCGTTTCTTTTACTGCTCAAAACTCAGGAGCAGTAGCAAGGGATGCATCTTGGATTAATATGCAAAAGAAATTCGAGCCAATCCTGGATCTCAAAAATAATAAAGCCTTAGGTGTTTGGGTTAAAGGGGATGGTAATGGACAGCTTTTAAACCTGAGACTTGAAAGTCCACATCATATTTCACATGGTGCCCGCGGTGATCATTTTATAAAAATTGATTTTACAGGCTGGAAGTATTTTGAACTTGTAGAAATTGAATCTTCCGAATTTAGTAATTATGTTTGGCCGGCCCCTTATTCAAGTGCCAGCTTCTATGTGTATGATTCATATCGTCATGAAGTGGCATTTGATAAAATAGATAAACTTCAAATATGGTATAATAATCTGCCTGATGGTAAGAAGGTTGAAACGCTGATCGGTCCGGTGAAAGCTCTGCCTATTGTTTCAAGTACGATTGTCAATCCTTCAATTATGATTGGTAATGAAAAAATCATATTCCCGGTTAGCATGGAGTCGGGCATGTATCTGGAATTTAAGTCGGCAACAGATTGTAAACTTTACGGACCCAAAGGCGAATTCATCAAAGAAGTTCAGATTCAAGGTAAGATCCCGACATTGAGATCAGGTGAAAATCAGGTATCATTTGGCGCTGAACCTGGAATTGGAGTTAAACCCCGTGTGCAACTGACTATTATTTCTGAAGGTAAACCACTATTGGATTAAC
>Ga0194133_10006753_pt1 | contig 14005 bp, 5 predicted proteins | sample TA2KigOf40mmetaG_FD_155448 | JGI IMG/M metagenome (GOLD analysis project Ga0194133, IMG submission 155448) | Freshwater microbial communities from Lake Tanganyika, Tanzania - TA2015055 Kigoma Offshore 40m | ecosystem: Environmental > Aquatic > Freshwater > Lake | place: Tanzania: Lake Tanganyika...
GAAACTTTCAAACACTTTAACCTCATAACAATTATTTAAAATTTTCTGTCATTAAAGCTCGGATATGATGCCGACTTTCTATGAATAATTTGTAACTTCGTTTTGTTGGTCGTTCTAAGTGGTCATATATAGAATGCAAATATCTCCTAGCAATCTTCTCAGTGTTCTATTTTTAACGTTTTTGAACGGGACCGTCAAACACCAACACCCGCTTATTAATTGAATACAACTCACAGCTTTATGCTGTTGAGCTCACTACTAAATCCGAAAGAGGCCATACAGATTTACTCTTTGTTTGAAAAATACAATGTAAAAATGGATGCGAAAATTTACAAGAAAAGTGAAACTACATGATGGCACACCTTGCAACAAACTGGAAAAATCTTTTTGCATTGTTGAGAACTGAAAAAAAATTGGAATGCAATTTGGATGTAACTTGTTCTTCGAAAAAACGAAATTAAAATTGAGCCTAATTTTTTCGTATCCTTGAATTTCCAATAGCAGAAATAAACACCAAGGATATGCTTTACGAAAAGTTCCTAGGTTCAAGGTTTCCTATGGGCATTCCCTTTTTTAAAAACTTTTTGTATGTTGCAGATTTTAATTGTCTTCTATAAAAGTTTTTAAAGTGATGAGATGCCGATAACAAAGCACGTACGTCGAAGGACCTCAAACGGGTGTATTTGCTGCGTTTCAAGTTTAACTTGTAACGATTAAGTTAAATTTTTTTTTAATCAAAAAATGTTTATTTTCTAGTTAGTTAAGGCCTTGCACTCAGTTTTTTCTAACAATACTTCTGGTACCCAGCCGCATAGGTCTAACTGTTCAAAAAAAATAGCCTCAGGTATCTTGACGGACTTTTTGGAAATATGCCTCCCTAACCTGTAAATAGTGAGTAAAAGAGAAAAGAGAAAATGGGCAACAGAAAAGTTATTATTATGGTTTAGACTTTTTGCAAATGGCTCAGCCCTTTTGACAGATAAACGTAAAATTACAATGTAAGTTTTACTCTGGCTACTATTGATTTTTTTACCAAAATATAATAAATTTCGTAAAGAGTTGACAAATGTGTGAAAGTAAAAATCAAAACTGATTAACTTTTTATCAGTTTTCAACGATGCAAAATATGGAACGTAAGTCTGAAAATCAAGGTCTTAATTATAATGTAATATTCCAAATAAAAAATGTAAAGAAGTTAAGAATTGCAATTTTGTAAAACAATTACTCACATATTTGTTTATTACATCCTTCCACTGGCAATGTTTATCAAACTTAATAGACACTCTCGTCAACAACAAAAACAATATTAATTGAGTTTTTTCAAAATATTTAGGTTACAGAATGTAACCAATAACAGAAAAATACCCTGAAAGTTGAAAGTTTCTACCAACATTTTGTTGATCATGGTAAACAGAGGTAAGGATTCACCAAAGGTTTCTTTGAGTCACAAAAAAAAGGTATTGGTAGTTACCTCCATGAGCATATTAGCTAAAAATATACATAACTGGCAGTTTTGGAACTTCTAGGCTCATATTTTTATAATTCAACAATTTACGACTGGAAATCCTCTAAAATTGAAATCTACGATCGACCTCTGGGACTTAAATAAAGAAGATAACGTCAGCTGTTTATAGCAGTTTTTCTTGGGAGCATATTTTTGAACACGACGATATCCATAATGATAAGTTAAAATAATTATCTTAATCGGAAACTTTGATTGAAGCAATTTAAAACTGTGAAAAATATCATTTCTAAAACTGGTCAACTCAGCAGCTAGTTTCGACCGAGCCATGTGAGATGTGGGCCTTTAGCTTGAAATTAAATTTTTCCTGAAGAATGAAGCTTTATTAATCTGCACTAAAACCAAACTTTTTACAAAAAAATCAGCTTTTGATGTTAAAATTAGATGTGTAAAATTTCCATTTATGTACCTTTATGATTGAGGTAAAAAAATTCCTCTAAACAACTTTTGAGAAAAAATGAACAAACTGTTGTTTCTTTAAACATTGTCTAGACCACAGAGGGGTGAAAGTTTTGAACGTTATCTTAAATAATGATTGGTTAATCTGTAAAATATGAAGATATCAAAGTTTGAGATTTCTTTTCTCTAATCACGTGATGGTAAGTCATATTTCTTGATCAACAATTAAGAAATTTTCTTCACAATAAACCGTTTTTCGCCACCACAAATTGATGACGCCATGATGCTCTGGACACGCATCACCAAACACGTAATTGATAAACATGAAACTGGGAAAGTTTATGTACAAACAAACAAAGTCATTACTTTGAACGACACCTAACTTGGAAGGGCCAAAGTCAGTTTTTGCATAATAAAGTGAACGCGCGACGTCACCGAAACTGTAAACACAAATGCCTTTTGGTTTCAACAAATAAATGAATGACCTTAGAGCCCTCTAAAATCTTTTCCTCGTAACAACTGGCTGTAAATACTTGAGATTCTTCATGTAAAAAGGCATACTTAACAAAGCATAAAAATGAGCCAAAATGTTTTTTCATCTTAAAAAACAAAGAGTGAGCTTTTTTCACTTTTCAAACATTTCTAAAACTTTCTCATTTTTAGTCCTGTACATAAGAAATGAAGCGAAGTTTTCGATCCCAAATGTTCTTCCCATTTTGGGTACTGTATAACTTATCGTTTCATCTTAGGTAAACCAAAGGATCCGAATTCTTTGCCCGTTATAAAGGCCCTTTAAGAAGGTACGGGACGAAAACGGAAAAGCGAAACTTCTATAATTTCAATCTTTTTTTGTATTTGTCTTTATCAGTCAGGCTTCATCTCATAACAATATATAATATATCATTAAACATTTTAAAAACTGTGTCAGGATGCCTTGCGTCGAAACGCAGGCATCCATCATAGATCGTACTTTGGTTATGTTTGTTAGCTAGCAAGGTTTTGTGTCCACATACAATCTCAAAGTTTTCTAATTTCGCATCATTCATAAGCATCATTCACACTTTTAAAAGTCCAACTGCAGGCACATTAAAATTTTCTTGGAAACTATTTGAACTTTTACCAAAGAAATAGTGAAACACATAGAAGCATAAGTTTCATCAATAGCTTTCAGCAAAAGTTATCAATTTTAAAATTATCTAATAACAAAAAAGTATGATTGATTCACACTTTTCTTAATGGTGATGGATGCGATTCAATATTTAGATGACGCTACAGAATCATTTGATCAATTTTACCCAAACCGTCGTCTGCTGAGGGCTGAGGTAATTAAAAGTCATTGGTGAAACTTCAATAATTTTTCCTCCTAAAATGTTGCTGGATGTAACTGGGAAAAATTTGTCAAAATTAAGTTTAAGATGTCGGCAAAAATTTATCCGTTTGGAAGCAAAAGTTACATAGTTTGTCTGTGACCACGTGGCCCTTAATAGATAGGCTTAATAAACAAACAAAAATTAAGTAAGGATTTGTTTTTCTACGAGAAGCCCTATTTGCCTAGATTTCCACAACAAAATTTACAGGCAAAGAGTTTCTCTTTCTTTCTCTTCTGTGGCATGTCTTTGAATCTCTTCAAACTGTTAGCTCGTTTTGAGAAACTGTTATTCTGCAACAGGTCGAAACGGTACTTTTTCTACTTTGGGTTTCAGATCAATTTTCGACGAATGTTGTACATAGATCAGAAAATCAGATGGAAAAACTTTTGAGTTTGAAGTTGATTTGAATCCAAGATGCCACTTTATGAGGTGCAAAAAATTAACTGATTGAATCAGTGGCTACTCATTTTGCGTGCACTTAATAATCTTTGCAGGCGTGCAAAAATATTTGAAAGTTATTAATTATCATAATATTGCCCATTTGCATGAATTAAACATGGAATTGTCTTAGAGCACTTGTTCTGAGTAGTTTCTTGGAGCTCCTAGACCTTATGAAGTTCTTGTTGTGCATACACAAAAATACTAAACTTCACGATTGAAATAAGCCATTTTCCATTTTTTGCATTTTAGCTTCTCTAAAAGAGCAGGGAAATTTAGAGACCAAAGGGATATTAAAAGTTTCTCGAATTCCAGGGAAATCATTCTCTGAAAGAAATGTGGCAAGTCACTTTTTATTTCACCGTTTTGTCAAGACAAGCTGACCAAATTCAAAAGACTTTTGAGCAACACATGTTTTACTTTAGTTTAGGGATGGTAAGCTCTTGTTGCGAAGGAATAGTATTCAAATGAAAATCAATGAAGAAAATATCAAGTGTAAAGATGAAAATATGGTAACAGAATAAGAAAGTTGTTTACTGACACCTGGGACAAACTTGATGAAAGTTGTGTTAAAAGTGTCTTCCATGCTGTTAAATCATATTGGTAACACTATATTCCGACTTCAATTAGCAGTATGACGTTGAAGGAAAGAAAAAGTTTGTGTGAAATTTAGCAAAAATAAGTTTTTCCAGATTGAAATATGTGCGAACAACAAAAAATATTTGTCACTGTTCATAAAATGTCATTCCAAAGTTTACTCTAGGCGCACCTTCATCCCTTCTGTGCAAGTAATTTACGTTGAGACTGTGTGATGTCTAACGTCTGGTTTAATAGAGCAACTAATTCTCTATAAGGGAATGTCCAGAGTTTTGGGCACTAGCCACTTTTACCTAATCAATCTTGTAATTTGTGAAACAAGCAGCACAAGCAGTGTGAAGTTAGCGCCCAAAGCTATGAGGTGAAAAACATCTTGATTATCTTATTGCACAAATGCCTGATTGGATGGATATCAAATCACCTTATTAATTCGAATTTTAATATAAAGTGATACAATATTTTTTCTTATTTCTAAATAGCAATTCGACTGCAATTGTATTTTGTTGGTCAAAACTAAAATTATAGCACAGATGGTGTGATCAAACTTTTGTTGTGAAACCTTAAAAAATCAAAGTGACTAAAAGTGTCATAATTGCATATTGAATCACTATCCAGCAAAAAATGGCTTGATAAAAAATGACAACCTAGCTAATTGGGACCTTTTTAGTTCTGCAGATAGCGGAAATTCTATATGAAAAATATTTTTGAAATTAGATGTGATGGAAAAAATTTTGGTCGCAGCCTGATTTTGAAACCTGGTAGAAACTGTTCACTTAGTAGAATTTGGAAAACCTTTGTCATCGAGATTATGGAGGTAACCTCTGTCTCATTATTACACTTTAAGACAATAGATGTTTGTTCACTTTCATCATGACAGCCTTGTTTAGATAAAAGAGAAACTTTTGGACTGGCAAAAACAGACAATAAAGTTATTTTGGAGAAATTTCAAAGTCTCGAGACTAATTAAACCTAATATGCTCGTAGTCTTATGAACTAATTGAAATATTTCGCAGTGTAATTACAAAGTAGAGTTGAAGCAGATGCCATCAATTTTACTTCTGAGAAAAAACATACAGAGTCAGGACTGTTTCAGTCCACTTTTTAGAAAGATTTATTGGATGGGTCTACATTTCTCCTAATAGGGTAGGCTGTATTCCACAATCTTGTCAACAGCTATTATAAGATGTTTGATTTTAATTACTTTTTTTAATGCTTGAGAGACCTTACGTGAAGATAATTTACCAAACTAAATTCAAATTTACTGGGTTTAATTAAAAATGTTTGAGTGACTGTTTGCATTAAAATTGGCTTGTTTTGTTTCGGTCCAAATGGTTTTCAATTGGAACCTCAAGAAAAACGAATTAGTTTTCATAGGATTGCTTTAACGCATTTCCTATCTTTGTAGATTTTTTTTTGAAAAGCATTGATAACCACTCGATTAATTTGAATAGTGTTCTTTTGTATCTCTGCTGTTATCACAAAACAAACATTTTTTTCATTCAAAATTCTATCTGTTTATCAATAAAACCTTCTCTGGCCATTGAAAGGTAACGAGAGAGAAAATAAGACAACGAAATGACAGGAGGGTAAGGCAGAAACCGTACACAAGCAATTAAGCTATTAAGTTAAGCTTGGTTTCAAAGATTAGCCTTTGAAGTCGGCAGGAGTGGCAGATGTTGAGTATGGTCCACCTGTCACTGCATAAAACCTGTTGCTGATGGTGAATTTTAGAAGTTAAGGTGAGAAAAATACAAAAAATTAACAAATATTTGTCTCACTTCAAAAAAAACCTTAATTTAATTTCTTTCCAACACCAATTTTAGACAATTTTGTTGCACGAAAAAGAAAAACCTCTCTAAATTTTTGACAACAGAAAAAAAGGACTTATTTAGAAGCTAAAATTTTGCATTCTGAAATTTGTCTAAAAATTACACAGTCTGTCATATGACAAACAAGCGTCTCGTAATAGTCAAATGGGAGTAAAAAGTCTCAATTGAAAATATGACACTAAAAGAAATTTCCTTTTTTTAATTATGAAAACATCCTGTAATATATTATATTGCTCAAACTGTATCAAATAACTTCTTATCAGATAAAAATCTCAAAAGCTTAAGAGTGCAGTTTTCTATTGAAATCTTTTTCTGTACTCATTCTATATTTTTGATAGTGAAACTTATTTAATTGCAAAATGATATGACAGCTAGGTTTGTTCTCTAAGAGGCAAAAGATGAATTCCGCCTGTGGCGTCAAAGTGGACGGTACTTGGAATCAGAGGTTTTATTACTTTAATTAATTTACAGATTGAACTAATGGAAAAATAATTCGATCGTGTGATTTTTTAATGGAAGGAAACCGTTGCTAAAGAAACTCCCCCAATTCTTTTTTGAGAAATTTGATTGAGGATTGAAAAGGTAATTTTTAATTGTTGCTATCTGCAAAGTAAAAATAGGATTCTTTGTTCACCCGAGATTAGTCTCTAAGTTTGACTCGCATTTATTTATCTAGTAATAATATTTTCATCTTATGATTTAAACAACTTTTTTTGAAAAAAGTGTCTTAATTTTTACAAGAATTCAAGATACGAAGTACTTATTTGAGGTGGGGAATCAAAATAGAACTTACAACTTTTCCAAATCTCCTAACCATTTCGATTTTGATTGTCGATCTAGTATTCACTCAAATATTCTTTTCATTGTCGTCACCAACTTCACTCGTCCAAGTGATATGAACTTGTATTTACAACTGAGAACAGAGATCAAAAGATCTATGAAAAAAGGCTCTCTTTAAATCCGAGCCCGCATCGTCCGTGGGTTCGTGCGTCAGGAGGGTTTGTTGGACGGCGTTTCGATGCGCGGGTTCCCATCAAACGCACATCTCAGTCAAGATTTCACAAAGCAGTCTTTTCTCTGTGCCCTATCTATCTGTTGCTTTTGATGGTCGCTGTCAGTGTGTACAGGTGTAGCAGTGAAAAAGTAAATTTTGAAAAATCTCCTTCCGGTTTCATTTTATTCGAACAGGATCAGCGAGTGCAATTGCACTTGCAGTTTGGCGACGCATTTCAACGGTCTCTTTTAAGCGTCACTCCTAGTTTCTTAAAAAAAAATTTATAACGTCTCTTTTTTTGCTATGGTCCTTGATTGAATTGAAAGTGCCTGATGTCAAATAAAGACGTACACTAACTACAAAGTAAAAGTAGAGTATATGAAAAAAATCAACCGTGAATTCAACTACCTATAAAAAAGAAGAAAAACTCTGGTTGTATTTTTAAGATCTCTTAGAATGAGTATTTCATTGAATTGAAGATTCTTGTCTCACAGAGCAAGTGTTTTTCAGGCAAGTATATTTTCCATGGTGACAAATGGAAAACTTGGAAAAGTTTGCCTAAGTATATAATGCAATATTTAGATCCAAGTAACACACTGCTTCCATATTATTCGGATTTCACCTTCAGTCTGTGTGCTTTGATTTTTACTTAACCGTATGTTGTGTTTCACTAGTCTAAAATGTCAAGTTTAGGTAGGGAAATTCTGTTATTTTTGGGCCAAAAGACTTGAAGGAGCATGTTAATTGTTATCTAATTTTACTTTAAGAGAAATCTTTAGATAGAGCAACATTTCTTTAGCAAAAATTTTTGTTTCAATCTGATAAAAATGAGTGTCAACCGTCTTGACACACTTCTAAATCCGTCCACAATTATTCCACATGCGTTTCACGAAGGTAAACATTTAATAAAGGGAAATACTGAGTGAGGACGAGGGTCGAGTGCTCTGTAAAACTAACTCGTAACTCCAAGTAGGGGAACACCGCATGTACCATGCAGTACACGCCGCTGTAAGGCAGAGCAACCGAAGAAAAGGTAGAGGGTGAGAGGCTGGGACTTCAGCGCATAGAGATCAGATTCGAATCCCCTCCTTTACTGCGCCTAAAGAGGAGGCGACTGTACGCTCGCATTCCGTACTCGACAGGCGTGCACCCGCTTCCAGTCTACAGCTCGGGCACTGCACTGGTCGTCAACAAACTGGTGCAAACTGCACAGCTTTCAAGGAATGTTGATTCCTTGCTGGCTGTGTAGGCATTCAGGCCGGAGTGGCCGGTCAATGAATTTCGCCCCAGCCGGATCGATGATGCCAGAGAGTGAAGCTGCATCGATCGACAGAGAACAGGGCGGAACGCGCCAACCAACCTAGAGATTATTTTCAACTTTTTAGCAAGATTTCAATGTGATGTCCCCTCTACGTAAATGAGACTGACATTTCAATTTTTGCATAGGTGGTATATTTTGTAGGAAAAATAAGCTCTATTAGTGTAAGTGAAATCAGAGAGGAACGTGGTAGTGCAAAGAATTTCAGTGTTTTCTTTGTTTGCCGAGCTACGCGACAAGGTTGCAGTTGGATTTACTTTTACTTGACAAAATAGAAATCAAGATGGAAATGTGTTAGACAACGAACAACTAAAGAACAAAATGTTTTATGCCATGACGTAAGGGTTCAAACTGGAACGTAAAAAAAGCTCAGTTGGTCTGGGTGATATTGGGTACAAGAAACCAGAAAAAGGTAAGAAATAAAATCTTTGTAGCTTTCTCAGGATTTAGATTTAAAAATTGAGCAGTAAAGGGTAAGGATTTGTTTAAAAGAAACTATATAGAAAATTACCCTAAACGTCTGTTGAGGCTAAAACCTCACTTTTTTATTGCCCATGAAACTTCCAAATTTTGTTGAAGGAATGCTTTTGCCTAAACTAATCGCCCCTGCTCAATTTAAGTTCTAGATGGGACAGTTTTTGTTAACTCTTTGGTAATACTTTATTAGAGGTGCTGAGAAAGATTCCGTCAACCTGAGGCCGATTTGTTCAAACGCCAACCCTTTGACCTGTTTTCTGGCTCTATGTGGCCCTTTTTAAATATGTCCTTTGCGACGTCGAGGTCCACGTGATCTTGCCACTTTCTCGTGTTAAAATGTCGCAGTTTTACACAGTCAAGACCACATCGAGAGATCCCAATGAAACTCTTGAATTGTTAGACTCTAATGGAACAAAGACAGTACAGGTATGTCCAAAAATAGAAATCTACTAAAATTGAGTAGCTAAAAGACATTGTGCCTACAGATTGTCACCTCTGAGACAGGGACGATAGCGCGAAGGATTTCTTTGCCCTCAGAGGCGTTGCAACTGATCAATATGGAATCGACGTCACCTCAACAAAATCTTTATGTAAACTATCCACATACGATGTGGGAAAGAGACTCTGATGGAAACCGAGTTCTACAGGTATATTTAAAGTTTTGATTTAAGCCAAAAAGGTTGATAAAAGAAATGTGTTTTCAAAGTTTAAAATGTAAAACAAACATTGAAAATGTACATCAAAAATAGCGATAAAAATACGAGGTTGCAAATATTTTTTTTGCTAAACTTAATGTTAGTCTTTTTATTCTTTTAGATCGTCAAGGATGAAGAGGAGGAAGACCTACTCAGTCCAGGATCGTCGCTAAAGCAGGTGACTTAAAGAAAATCCTTGTTTTGCAAAATTGCTTGAAAATACTGGTTATCTTGATGTTATTTTCAGGAAAGTGTTCACACGTCTGATATCGACGATAGCACTGTCGTTACTACTATTTCACTAAGCCCGTCCCAGGCTATCTATATGACGACCAGCGACTGTAATAATGCAAATAACAGAGAGCCCAAAAGCTCGCCAAATAACGATATAAATCGTCCCCATGCGTGCAGTGTATGCCAAAAGTCATTTGCCAAACGTGAACATCTCACCAAACATCTTCGCATTCACAAAAGTGACAATAAACGTTATATTTGTGACTTTTGCAACAAAGCATTCAGGGACCGGTACGAGCTGGTGAGGCACACTAGAAGGCACACAGGGGACTTCCCATACAGGTAACCTCTTGATTTAACTAGAAAAGATAAAAAGTTTGAATCATGCTACTCAAATTTTATAGATGCTCGGAGTGTAATAAAGGTTTTATGAGACATGAGCGTTACTTAACACATCTGAGGTGGCATTCAGGTATTAATTATGCAAAATAAACATTCACCGAATAGCTTTTAACATAGTAGATTTTTATTTTTATCACCCAAAATCACAATCTTCTATTTCTTTATTAACCTGATAAAATGATTCCATAGGTGAACGTCCCTATCAGTGCCAAATGTGTGAGAAAAGTTTTCGCGACCGCAGCGAACTCAATCGTCATTCTAGGAGACACACAGGAGACTTGCCGTACAAGTAAGCCCTCATTTGATATATTCAGTTTTTTTTAACTCGTATCTTATCATGATAAAGAATAATTTGCATCTAGAGTTCTTCTTTTGACAGTTAAAGAGAAATGTTTTTTCTCAAAGGAGTGTCACCACAAATCAAATGTTATATTTTTAAACGAAAATAGATCATTCAATTCTTGGAATGGCCTGTTTTTCAACAAAAATCGTACTCTTAGGATTAAAAACCTCAAATAGCTAATCTTTTGCTTCGCCTTGCTTCCAGGTGTGATGTCTGTGACAAAGGCTTTCTTCGACGGGAACGTTACGTGACTCATGTTCGTATCCACACCGGAGAAAAGCCGTTCGTGTGTGCGGTTTGCTCAAGAGGTTATCGAGACAAACGTGAACTAAAAAAGCATCAAGTAGAAAATTTTAGATTCGATTTTTTGTTTTAAGTGAATTTAACTTCCATTAAACTTTTTCAGACATCTCATAATCACTCAGGACAATCTGATCCTATTCCGGGTACATCACCGATTGTGGTCACGACGCCGAACAAGTCTGGTCAGTCACGCCTCTCTACAGTTGTGAATTCTCCAACCGCCAGCCTCATATCAAAGACAATTATTGTTCAGCCACCTCCACGTCAGCTGCAAACTCATGGCCAGGTACCCAGTCGATTCGACTAAACAATTGCATACATTTTTAGGTGTTTTAACACGATCCTTGCCACGAAAAACAAATTCAAGCTTTATTGAAATAGGTTTCACTTGCCGAGCCTTTCAATCCTGCTAATATTCCTTTGCCCCCGTCTGTTGCATCAGCTCTCAAGTCGATCAACGATAAGGTTACCGCCAGACAAAATAAGGAAAAGGCATTGGCGGCAGCCAAACAAGCTGCTATGTTGAATGTTAAACAGCCCTTGCAAAATATAACAGTTCAGGTAAGTTAGAGTTTTTGGACGTCGAAAATCAAGAGTCTCTTCTTAGCTAATGATGATTTTGTGTTTAGGGATCCTCTTCAAGCTCGCCCTCATCTTCACCTAGTGGATCCTCAGGTCCTGTATTTTATTATCTGGTGCCTGGTTCTGTGCCCCTCAGCTTATCTACAGAGAGTGGAGCCACCGTTCAGGTCAAAACAGCCGATGGACAAATTGCAACAGCCCAGCTTGTAACAGTTCCCTCGAGCTCGATTCAGTCAATAGTTCAACAACAACCTGTAGCTGCCACCTCAGAAAATTCTTCTTCAGTTCCAAGGTATATATAATGAAAAGCTTTAGTTTAGTCATCAAAAAATGATAAAAACTATAAATAAAAATTGCTGTTAAAACTTTGTGTCAATTTTACAGATGGATTTTAGAGGACAATTCTGCAATTACCTCGTCTCTTAATCGCGAGACGATGTGACATGAGGTCGGCTGCGCCTCGGAAACAACCATTACTCCCTCCGGGATTGTTGACGAGGTGCAGCCGGTCACGGGAGGGAATCATCGCACATTAAACCAGTCCACAAACAGAAACGCAGACGAGGAAGCCTGTGCAAGAGAGCTGCTCGAATTTCAAAAGCAAGATGAGCAATTGTTTTCGATTAAACTTGAGGATGAACCATTAGTCGACATAAGCGACAACTGTGATGTCAGCTTTGAGACTTGTGGGTCGCCCGATATTGATGACGAAAGAGTTGTTCTGCAGGTATTGCGACAAATTTCACGATTTTGATTTTAAAGAGTGAAAGCTTGATTGTTGTCACCGTACGCACTTTTTCATTATAATTTACATTATTTCTTTCAGGTTCCTGATGTTCAAAAGTACATTTTACAGCACTTTCCAAATCTCGATGGCAACGTCAGTGATATAGACAGCAGTGATGAGGAGGATAAACCTGTTGGCCAAACCTTTGTTGAAAAAATTGAAGACTCTAGCAATTATAAAACAGAGTTATTGGCCTCGAAAGCTGAAGAAAGCTGTGAAAATAAAAACATGTTGTCGTCAGAAAGGCATGAAAAAATAGTGGTTGAAAGCGAGTGTTCCCAAGTGACCATAAATCAAGTTTTTCCTGAAAATACTGAACTTAGAAATTGTTCTGAAAATGATGTTTCATCTAGCAACTCTCTGTTTTGCAAAGACCTTGTTATACTAAATGAGCCAAAAGGGACTGAACTTAATGCAACGGAGGTGAACGTTATTGAGAAAATGTCAGATAAAACTGGAGATTCTTCTGAGTGTGAAAATATTATAAAATCGGAAATGTCAGCAGGTTTAATTTCTGAAAGCGTATGTGGAACTCTCTCGTCGACAAAGGTTGTGATATCAGAGAACTTGGTGAGCAAAGAAGATACTAGTGGATTTCAATCCAAAAAAGTTGATGTAGAGCAATCACCACAGAGGGAACAATTTCTACGGCCAGAAAATAACTGTGAGCATCAGGTGGATGAGTCTGAAAGGCTTGAGGGAATTAAAAGTCCACCTCTGTCCGACGAATTAACTGAAGATTTACCGAAAATTACAACAGATGCCTGTGAAACATATATGGATTTACAAATATCTACAGAAAATCCTAAAAATGATGTCCTTCAGACTCAAACTGACCGGAGTCTTTCAATTGGGAGTGACCTTGTACCTGAAGATTCAAATAAATTTTGCATTAGTGAAACAACGCTACCACTGAGACCAAATACAGATTCGATTAGGCCTGACGAAACTTATGCCGAAGAAAGCAAGGATGAAATCTCCAAAACTTTTGCCTTTGAAGCTCTCGATAAAAGAGAATCTGATTCAGCAGGTAGTGAAGGCAATGCAAAGATCATCGTTAGTTTGACTGAATCTGTGGATTCATGTCCCAATGATCCAGAAAGTTCAGTGACGATCCAAACTTTGGGAAATCCTAAGTTAGGAATCGAAAAAATTACTCATTTAACTGAAAATTTTGAAGAAAAGGATTCACATCCTCAAACATCCCTGTTTTCGTCAGATGAAACACTAGACATTTCCTTTGTTTCAAAACCTGAAACAGAATCCACGAAATATTTAAACCAAGTTGAACCCGAACCAGAGTGCGATCAAACAGATGTGTCATGCGAAAAGATACAAATGAGCTCTGAACAAGAAAGTATGATCTTAACAGAGAAAAACTTAACCATAGACAGAGTCTCTGAAAAGACTCAATCAGACATTTCTGAAAGTACTGTTCTTGAAAAGCAAAGCTCAGAATCTTTGGGCCAACAAACTGTTGAAGAAGATCTTATTCCTGTCCCTGAGGACAAAAATTTAGCTCTCTGCGAATCTAATGTGGAATCGCAATTAAAATCAGCTCCAGGTACCAAATTTGATACAACGATTGCCCCTTTAGAAAATGAGGAGCAGCTTGCAAAATTAGATGGTACTGTTGAAGAGCAAGAAACCAATATGGAATATGATCAAATTTCGGAGTTAAATGCAAGCTCAATCACCGAGGAAAGGACAGAAGT
>Ga0194133_10006754_pt1 | contig 14002 bp, 9 predicted proteins | sample TA2KigOf40mmetaG_FD_155448 | JGI IMG/M metagenome (GOLD analysis project Ga0194133, IMG submission 155448) | Freshwater microbial communities from Lake Tanganyika, Tanzania - TA2015055 Kigoma Offshore 40m | ecosystem: Environmental > Aquatic > Freshwater > Lake | place: Tanzania: Lake Tanganyika...
TTCGTGGCACTCGCCGTCATCGTCGCGGCGGCCGTATGGTTCGGGGTCGACGGATGGTTCACGGTCGGCCTCGGCACCGTGTCGGCGTACCTCCTGGGAGCCTTCGACATCGCCGTGCCCGTGCTCCTGCTGGTTATCGGGTGGCGCACACTGCGCCACCCGGAGGATCACGTCACCAACGGGCGCCTGCTCGTCGGTGGCCTGGCACTGCTGCTCGCAGCTGCCGGACTGTGGCACCTCGTGCAAGGTGCCCCCACGCCCAGCGACGGATTCGACTCCCTGGCTTCTGGCACCGGCATCACCGGCTGGGTGACCACCGCGCCGATCTCTGCGGCTCTCGGGCCCGTCGTGACCGGCGTACTCCTCGCTCTGCTTGCGCTCTTCGGCATCCTCGTGCTCACGGGCACGCCGCTCATGGCTGTGCCTCAGGCACTGGGCAAGGCGCTCGGGCATGTGCTGCGCCCGGGCTCGGGAGGCCGGGGCGTCGAGGTCGAACTCGACTCCTACGCGGCCGATGACATCGATGGCTTCGTCGTCGATGAGTCCGACGAGGTCCTCGACACGGACGCCGAGGCCGAGTTCCTCGTCTCCGCCGCCGAGCCCGCGGGCGCCCGTCTCGGCCTGGGGGAGGCAGCCCGGGAGATCGCCGATGCCGCACGCTTCGACACGGCGGCACCGCTCGCGACCCCGCGCGACGAGACCAGCGAGATTCCGGTGGTCACCGAGCCGCCACCCCCGCTCGCTCCGGCCCCCACAGGACCCGCGGAGCAACTGCCCCTCGATCGCTCCATCGACTATCGCCTGCCGGACGCCGGCATGCTCAAGGGTGGCCCCGCACCTCGAGCGCGCACCAAGGCCAATGACGCGGTCGTCGCGTCCCTGACGCAGGTGCTGGACGAGTTCAGCATCGACGCCCGCGTCACCGGCTTCACCCGGGGACCGACGGTCACCCGATACGAGATCGAACTCGGACCCAGCGTCAAGGTCGAGCGAGTGACCGCCCTCAGCCGCAACATCTCCTACGCGGTCGCGAGCCCCGAAGTGCGCATCCTCAGCCCCATCCCCGGCAAGAGCGCCATCGGCATCGAGATCCCCAACGCCGACCGTGAGCTGGTGAGCCTGGGCGACGTGCTGCGGTCGGACGCCGCGGTCGACGAGCACCATCCCATGACCGTGGCCCTCGGCAAGGATGTCGAGGGCGGCTACGTGGTGGCGAACCTCGCCAAGATGCCGCACCTCCTGGTCGCCGGTGCCACGGGGGCGGGCAAGTCCAGCTGCATCAATACGCTGATCACCTCGATCCTCATGCGGGCAACCCCTGATGACGTGCGCATGATCCTCGTCGACCCCAAGCGCGTGGAGCTCACCGCCTACGAAGGCATCCCGCACCTCATCACGCCCATCATCACGAACCCCAAGAAGGCTGCGGACGCCCTGCAGTGGGTCGTCAAGGAGATGGACCACCGCTACGACGACCTCGCGCACTTCGGGTTCCGTCACATCGACGACTTCAACAAGGCCGTGCGCACGGGCAAGTTGACACCGCCGCTGGGAAGTGAGCGTGTCCTCAGGCCGTATCCCTACCTCCTTGTCATCGTCGACGAGCTCGCCGACCTGATGATGGTCGCACCGCGCGACGTGGAGGATTCGGTCGTACGCATCACCCAGCTCGCGCGTGCAGCGGGGATCCATCTCGTCCTTGCCACCCAGCGCCCCAGTGTCGACGTCGTCACGGGCCTCATCAAGGCCAACGTGCCGAGCCGACTTGCCTTTGCGACGTCCTCGCTGGCGGATAGCCGCGTGATCCTTGACCAGCCCGGAGCGGAGAAGCTTGTCGGTCAGGGCGACGGACTCTTCCTGCCGATGGGAGCGAGCAAGTCCCAGCGCATCCAGGGCGCCTTCGTCTCAGAGACTGAGATCCGCGCCGTCGTCCGCTTCGTGCGCGAGCAAATGGACCCGGACTACCGCGAGGACGTCACGAGTCCCACCGCGGCGAGTAGGCAGATTGACGAGGAGATCGGCGACGACCTCGATCTGCTGTGTCAGGCCGCCGAGTTGGTCGTCACGACGCAATTCGGCTCCACGTCGATGCTTCAGCGCAAGTTGCGCGTCGGCTTCGCCAAGGCCGGTCGCCTGATGGACCTGCTCGAGTCTCGCGGCGTCGTCGGGCCGAGCGAGGGCTCCAAGGCCCGGGAGGTCCTCCTCAAGGCCGACGACCTGCCGGGCTTCCTCGTGGACGTGCGCGGCGGTTCCTGACCGTCCTGCCTCGGCACGGCCCCAGGTCCACTCGGCAGCGAAGTCCCGCATTGCCGGGACAACTCCCTGCGCTCTTCCGGACGGTGCCTGGGCCGACGCGCCTTTAGCCTGGCTCTATGTCGGACGCGACGGTGGTCACGCCCGGGGCGCTCATCAGTGACGCCCTGGCCCGTCGTGGGATCACCCTGGACGACCTCGCGCAGTCCACGCGATTGCGACGTGGCCTGCTCGAGCAGATGGAGTCGGACGACTTTGCCGATACCGGCGGTGACATGTACGCGCGCGGGCACCTGCGCGTGATCGCCGGGGTCCTCGACATCGACTCGGATGCGCTGCTCGCTGCCTACGACGAGGCGCCCGCAGTCCGGCGCCCGCCCGCGCCCTGAGGCTGCCCGACGGGTCTCTACCCTGAGGGGATGACACCCCGTGTCGGCGTACTGCGCCTGGGCTGTGCCCGCAACGATGTCGACGCCGACGAGATCGAGGCGCGCCTGGTTGATGGCGGCATGTCGGTCACGGGCGAGGGGGACGACGTGGACGTCCTGCTGGTCAATACCTGCGGCTTCGTGGCATCGGCCAAGAAGGATTCGATCGATGCGATCCTCGCGGCCGCGGACACGGGGGCACGCGTCGTCGTCACCGGCTGCCTCGCCGAGAGGTATGGGCGCGAACTCGCCGACTCACTGCCCGAGGCCGCGGCGGTTCTCAGCTTCGACGACTATGCCGACATCGCCGATCGGGTGCGGCGGGTTGCAGCCGGAGAGGTGCTGGAGGCGCATGTGCCCTCGGACCGGAGGCGGCTCCTGCCCCTGGCTCCCGTCGATCGCGCAGGATCTGCGTCTGCCCCCGGCCACGCGGGCCTGCGCCGCGCCGTGAGCGGCCCGGTGATGGCGGTCAAGCTCGCGTCGGGGTGTGATCGTCGCTGCACCTTCTGCGCCATCCCGTCCTTCCGGGGATCCTTCGTCAGCCGACGACCCGAGCAGGTGATGGGCGAGGTCGTGGACCTTGCCGAGGAGGGCGTGCGCGAAATCGTGCTCGTCAGCGAGAACTCCACGTCCTACGGCAAGGACCTCGGTGATATCTGCATGCTCGAGGGCTTGCTTCCTGCCCTGGCCCGCGTGCCCGGCATCCTGCGCCTGCGCGTGAACTACCTCCAGCCCGCCGAGATGCGGCCCGGACTGGTGGATGTCATCGCGAGCACCCCCGGCGTCGCGCCGTACTTCGACCTGTCCTTCCAGCACGCGAGTGCGCGGGTGCTCCGCCGCATGCGGCGTTTCGGTGGCACCGGCGACTTCCTCGCCCTGCTGGAGGCAATTCGCGCGCGCGACCCTCGGGCCGGCATACGCACGAATGTCATCGTCGGCTTCCCCGGCGAGACGGACGACGATGTCGACCAGCTCGCGTCCTTCCTCGAGGCTGCACGGCTCGACGCGGTGGGTGTCTTCGCCTACTCCGACGAGGAGGGCACCGAAGCAGCCGGCATGGAGGGCCATCTCCCCGAGGAGGAGATCGCCCGCAGGACAGCCCGCATCTCCGCGCTCGTCGACGAACTCATGCTCGAACGCGCCCAGGAGCGCGTGGGTGAGGAGGTCGAGTTGCTCGTGGAGCAGCCCGGGCTCGCGCGCGCCGCCCACCAGGGACCTGACGATGCCGCCACGATCATCGATCCGTCCTACCCCGTGGGCGAGGTCGTGCGCGCTGTCGTCACCGGCCTTGACGGCATCGACCTCGTGGCGGCCCCCCGATGAGGGCCGAGGGTCCGGGGGAGCCCCTCGCGGGAATTCCGGATCACGCGGGCGATCCTGTCGGCACCTCGCGCTGGGCCACTGTGCCCAACCTCCTCACGCTCGTCCGGCTGCTTCTCGTGCCGGTGCTGGCTGTGCTTCTCCTCGCCGATGGGGGGCTCGACCCCGCGCTGCGCTGGGCCGCGATGGTCGTCTTCGTCGTCGCCGCCCTGACCGACCTGGCCGACGGCGAGATTGCTCGGCGCAGCGGCACGGTGACCACCCTGGGCAAGATTGCCGATCCCGTCGCCGACAAGGCGCTCACCGGTGTCGCCCTGATCGGCCTGTCGCTGCTCGGTGACCTGCCGTGGTGGGTCACGATCGTGATCCTGGCGCGCGAGGTCGCGGTCACGGTCCTGCGCTTCGTCGTCATCCGGCATGGAGTGATCCCGGCATCGCGAGGTGGCAAGGCCAAGACGGTCGCCCAGGTCATCGCCATCGCGCTCTATCTCGCTCCGCTGGGCAGCTGGGCTGATCCGTTGCGGTTCATCACCATGGGCATCGCACTCGTGCTCACCATCGTCACCGGCATCGACTACGCCGTGCGCGCGTGGCGCTTGACGCGGGCCGCGCCATGAGCGCGGTGGATGCGGCGTCGCTCATCGCCCGGCTCGTCGAACGGGGCGACACCGTGGCCACGGCGGAGAGCCTGACCGGCGGCCTGGTGTGCGCGGCGCTCACCGCCGTGCCGGGTGCCTCGGCCGTGGTGCGCGGCGGGATCATTTCGTACGCCGTGTCGGTCAAGGCCGATGTCCTCGGTGTGGATGCGGGACTCCTCGCGCGCCGGGGCGCCGTCGACCCTGCTGTAGCAGCGCAGATGGCCATCGAGGCCCGCCGGCTCCTCGGCAGCGACTACGCCGTGGCAACGACCGGGTCGGCCGGGCCGGATCCCGCCCCCGGGGGCTCCCACAGCGGGCCTGTCGCCCCGGGGAGAGGCTTCGTGGCCGTTGCCGGCCCCGAGGGCGAGGTCGTGTCCGGCTTCGCCTGTGAGGGTGAGGATCGGGACGGCGTACGTCGGCACGCAGTCCAGGCGGCGCTAAACCTGCTCGGGCGCGTCCTTGCCGGGACCGACTGATGACGGGCGATCCTCGGGCTGGCGAGGTAGCGTGGTCCCGTGATCGTCCTCCGCGAAGTCATTGGCACTGAGATCCGTCGCATCCGGCTGCTCCAGGGGCGCACCCTGCGCGATGTCTCCGCCGCCGCGTCCGTCTCGCTCGGCTACCTCTCCGAGGTAGAGCGCGGAGAGAAGGAAGCCTCGTCGGAGATGCTGCTCGCCATCTGCGGCGCACTCGGCCTGCCACTGTCGGCGCTGCTGGCGGCCGCGGCCGAGGATGTCGCCTCCCTCGAGGGCGCCCCGATCGTCCGCGCCGCCTAGACCCCGCCTAGGCCGGGTGGCTCTGCGGTGATTGCCGGGAGAGGCGCCGCCGGCTGGCAGTGCGGACACCAGTAGGCATCGCGCTCGTGTCTCCCGCTGCGCTGCTTGCCGTACTTCACGCCCGTGCCGCAGCGCAAGCAGGGCCGGCCCGCCCGTCCGTAGACATAGTGCTGCGCGCGAAGGTCACCGGTGGAAGCCTGGGCACCCCGGGCGCGATTGGCGCCCATGAGGTCGCGCCCGGTCGTCACCAGCGCCGTGAGGTCCCGGATGGAGCCCACGGTGGCCTGGGGCGGGATACCGCGTAGGAAGAGCGTCTCGCTCACGTAAATGAGCCCGAAGCCCGCGACGATGGCCTGGTCGAGGAGGGCATCGCCGATCGCCCGGTGGGGCTGGGCAATCAGTCGCTCGACGATCTCCGCGATGTCCACGTCGTCGGCGAGGATGTCGGGCCCGAGTCGGCCGAGCAGTGCCTCCTGACCCCGTGCGTCGAGGATCTCGACCACGGGGAGGCGGTAGCCCACGGCTTGCCAGTCGGCGGTCTCGAGCACCGCGCGCACCTGCCATGCCGGCCCGCCCTTCCACGGGCGCCCGTGCCGGTAGAGGTGCCAGGAGCCATCCATGCGGAAGTGGGTGTGCAGCGCAAGGCCATCACCCACGCTGAAGAGCAGGTGCTTGCCGTAGGCGCGCACCGACTCGACGATGCGGCCGCTTAGGTCGACGGTGGCCAGCTGTGGCACGCGCAGGTCGGCAGCGACGAGCACGTCACCGGCGAGGCAGTCGTCGAGGCGGCGAGCGGCCAACCAGACGGTGTCACCCTCAGGCATGCACCGATTCTGTCCCCTCGGCGGGGGCGCCACCCTGGGGCGCCTCGCGATCACGCCGGACGAGACGAACGACGTAGGAGATGGCGAGGGCACTGATCGTCACGAGTACGGCGTACGTCGTCCACCAGGCGGCGGCGGGCGCGTCAAGGGCCATGAGGATGAGGCGGGCGTTGAGCAGCAGGATGAAGCAGCCCACGATCACGCCGAGGATGCGCGGGTTGAGGAAGCGCACGAGCCAGGCCGCAAAGGGGGCGGCAATGACGCCGCCGATGAGAAGGGCGAGCACGATGCCCAGGTCGATGCCTGCGGTGCCGAGGCCGACGAGGAAGCCCAGGCTCGCGGCCAGGGCGACTATGAACTCCGCGGTGTTGACCGTGCCGACGACGCGCGCCGGAGTGAGCCGACCATCGGCGAGCAACGTGGGCGTCGTCACCGGCCCCCAGCCACCACCACCGGTCGCGTCGACGAATCCACCGACGAGTCCGAGCGGGATCATGAGGCGGTTGCCGGGGGTGCCGGGCTTGCGGCGCGGTGCGCGGCCCATGACGAAGCGGATGACGATGTAGATGCCGAGGAGGAAGAGCAGGGTCCCGGTGAAGGGCAGGGCGGCCTTGGTGGAGAGGTTCGACAGCACCGTGGCACCGGCAAAGGCACCCACGGCACCAGGCAGGCCGATGCGCCGTACGCCGGCCCAGTCGACGTTGCCGAAGCGCGCGTGCGCGGCGCCGGAAGCCGCGGCGGTGCCGAGCTTGGCGATGTGCACGGAGGCGGACGCCAGGGCGGGGGAGAGTCCCACGGCGAGGAGCAGAGTGGTCGAGGTGACGCCGAAGCCCATGCCTAGCGCGCCGTCGATGAAGGACGCGCCAAAGCCGGCGAGGGCGATGAGGATGAGCCCGGTCACGTCTCTCCGTCCGCGGGTGTCTCAGAGGCCTGGGCCTGGATAAAGACCCTATTGTCACGTCTGAGAGGAGACAATAGCACGAATGCCGCCCGCAGGGGTGGTCCGGGTGGCCCGTGTCGCCAGGGCCTGGGCCGGTCAGTGCCAGGCGGCCGGGTCCTCGGTGAGCTTGCGGACCCGGGCGGGCAGGTGCTTGTCGACAACATCGGACAGGCTCACGGCCTCGAGGATCTGCCGTTCGGCCGCCCGGAGAGCGACCAGCACCTGGGGGAGTCCCGCGGCGGCCCCGGAGTAGTGGAGGTCCTCGGGCCGGGTGCCGGAGACGTTGGTGAGCGGTCCGTCGATGGCGCGGATGACGTCGGCCAGGGAGATGTCAGCCGGTGGGCGGGCGAGGGTCCAGCCACCCTCGGGCCCGCGGCGGGCGCGCACGATCCCGGCCTTGCGCAGCTCGGCGAGGATCGCGCCGAGGTAGGACGTGGGGATGTCCTGGCGGTGCGAGAGCGCGTCGGTCGTCACGGGGCCGTCGGGGGAGGCTGCGAGCTCCAGAGCGGCGCGCAAGGCGTAGTCGGTCCTCCCCGGCAGGCGCATGGCCTGAGCATAGGCGGTCGGATGCGGATCAGCCACGCAGGCGCAGGCCTCCGGGTGTGCGCACGAAGCCGGTCGCGAGGAGCGCTGAGATCCGCGGATCGTCAGCGGGGATCCCCGCGATCTCGACACCATCGATGCGCTGGAGATTTACCGACTGCCCGTGCATTGTCTGCGCCAAGGACTGGGCGGCACTCGCCAGTGCGTCGGCATCGTCACTCCAGGTGAGGAGCGAACGGCGCCCGCGTGCGAGGTAGAGCGCGGGCGCGCGATCGCACAGTGTCACCCACGCGCCGGCCGCACGGCTGGGCCTCGTCGCCGCCTCGGGCCAGGGCAGGAGTGCGCCGTAGGGCTGGGCCGGATCGGCTGCTGCCAGTGTGCGAGCACCGGCGGAGGGCTGGAGCGACCGGAGCATGTCGAGTGCGCCGGGTAGCGCGAACTGCGCGGCGCCCTGGCCATCGAGTGCGTACACCCGCCGGCAGCGTCCCGCCTCCTCCATCGCGCTGAGAATCCGGTACGCCGCGGCGAATCCGCCGGGCAGCCCTGACCCGGCGACGGCCTCGCGCGTGACGATGCCATTGCGGTGGAGCAGCGCTTCCACGGCGGCCAGATGGCGAGCGGTCTGTGAAGGGTCGGCCGCGACGACCAGTGACCAGCGGCCGCCGAGTGGCTCGCGCACGGGTCGCCTACCACGCGACCGCAGGCGCGGCGGCCGCGCCGGCTTGCGTGGCGCGCCCCGGCGCATCGGCTCCCAGGTGTCATTGGTGACGTGGCCGGTCCAGGCGAGGTCACGCAGGGCGCGTGCCACCTCAACCTCGGGCACGAGCGCCTCGCGCGACAGGTCGTCGGCGATCTCGCGGAGGAATCGGGCACCGCGCAGGGACAGCAGGTCGACGATGCGTTGCTCGAGTTCACCGTCGATCTCCACGGAAGGGGCCACCAGGAGCGGCGCGAGATCTGCGGGAGCCAGGCACACCCAGCCGTCGTCCCCGGGGAGAGCGCCTGCGCCCCACCAGGCCACCTCACCGCGCGTGATGAGTTCGTCGAGCATCGCGGGCGCGTAGTCGCGCACGCGCGCGGGCAGGATCGCGGACTCGAGTTGGCTTGCGGGCAGGGGGCAGCCAGCCAGCGACTCGATAGCGGCGTACACGGCGTCGACGCCCGCCTTTCGATAGGCAAGTTCCTGCCATGCGGGCAGGAAGTCGGCGAGCGCGTCGGCGGGAAGCGGCTCCATCTCCTCACGCAGGGCGGCGACACTGCGCCGGCGGATGCGACGCAGGACATCCCGGTCGCACCATTCGGTGCCTGCGGTGCCTGAGCGGAAACCACCGGAGACGACGCGTCCATCCACCTCGAGGCGTCGCAGTGCCTGCTCGGCGACGGAGATGCCGAGGCCGAAGGTGTCCGCGAGGTCCGCGGCGGTGAAGGGTCCGTGCGTTCGTGCGTGGCGCGCGACCAGGTCGCCCAGTGGATCCGCCGTGATCTCGAGGAAGGCATCGGGGATACCCGGCGGGAGCGCCACACCGAGGGCATCGCGCAGGCGCCCGGCATCCTCGATCGCGGCGAGGTGCTCACGCCCGGCGATGCGCGCGGTGACCGCTCGTCGCGAGTCGATGAGGTCCTCCACCCACGCCTCGTCGATCCCGCGAGCGGCGCGCGCCGGGGCGTCCAGCGGGCCGATGACGCGCAAGAGGTCGGCGAGATCCTCGGCATCACGCGGCGCCGGCTCCCACCGTCCGACGGAGCGAGTGACCTCCTCGATCGCATCGGCGTCGAGCAGGTCGCGCAGGGGAGTGGGACCGAGGAGCTGCCCGAGTAGGTCGGCGTCGAGAGTGAGAGCGGCGGAGCGGCGCTCGGCGAGGGGCGAGTCACCCTCGTAGAGGAATGCCGCGACATAGCCGAAGACAAGCGACTGGGCGAAGGGCGAGGGCTGGTCGGTGACGACATCGACGATCTTCACCCGCCCGTCGCGCACCTGGCTTAGGAGATCGCGCAGGGCTGGTACGTCGTACACATCGAGCACGCACTCGCGCACGGCCTCGAGCACGATGGGGAAGTCGGGATAGCGCGAGGCGACGGAGAGCAGGTGCTGCGAGCGCTGGCGCTGCTGCCACAGCGGGCTGCGCTTGCCCGGCATGCGGCGTGGGAGCAGGAGGGCGCGCGCGGCGCATTCGCGGAAGCGGCCCGCGAAGAGTGACGATCCGCCGACCTCGCGCTGCACGATCGCGTCAATGTCCTCGGGGTCGATGACGAGCAGGTCGGCAATCGACACGGACGTCTCGTCGAGGGTGTCGGGCAGTCGGATGACGATGCCGTCGTCGGAGTGCATCACCTGCGGCTCGATGCCGTGCTCCGCGAGCAGGCGCTGACCGATCGCCAGGGCCCAGGGAGCATGCACGCGCGCCCCGAACGGGGAGTGGATGGCCACGCGCCAGTCGCCGAGCTCGTCGCGGAATCGCTCGACGACGATGGTCCGGTCATCGGGCAGCCGCCCGGTGGCGGCGCGCTGCTCTTCGAGATAGGCCACCAGGTTGTCCATCGCCCAGGCGTCGAGGCCGGAGTCGGCGAGGTGGGCGCGCGTGGTCTCGGGGTCACGGGCAGTGCGGAGGAATTCGCCCACGGCACGGCCGAGCTCGATGGGCCGACCCACCGAGTCGCCGTGCCAGAAGGGCAGCTTGGCGGATTGCCCGGGTGCGGGAGAGACCCACACGCGATCGGGCGTGATCTCCTCGATCCGCCACGAGGTGGCACCCAGTGCGAAGACATCGCCCACGCGTGACTCGTAGACCATCTCCTCGTCGAGCTCGCCCACGCGCGAGGTCGTGCCGATGAGGTAGACGGCGTACAGGCCACGGTCGGGGATGGTGCCGCCGCTGGTGACGGCGAGGCGCTGGGCGCCGGGGCGCGCGGTGACCTCTCCAGTCACGCGGTCCCAGACGATCCGCGGCTTGAGCTCGGCGAAATCATCGCCCGGATAGCGGCCCGCGAGCATGTCGAGCACGGCGAGGTAGGCATCGCGCGGCAGGTCGCGGTAGGGGGCTGCTCGGCGTATGACGTCGTAGAGCTCCTCGACATCCCAGGTGTCCATCGCGACCATGGCGATGACCTGCTGCGCGAGGACGTCGAGCGGATTGGCGGGCACGCGCAGCGGCTCGATGGCGCCGGCGCGCATGCGCTCGACGACGACCGCCGCCTGGAGGAGATCGCCGCGGTACTTCGGGAAGACGACTCCACGGCTGATCGCGCCGACCTGGTGGCCGGCGCGGCCCACGCGCTGCAGTCCGCTCGCGACACTCGGCGGCGACTCGACCTGCACGACGAGATCGACCGCGCCCATGTCGATGCCGAGCTCGAGGGTGGAGGTGGCGACGACAGCAGGCAGTCGCGCGGCCTTGAGGTCCTCCTCGATGATCGCGCGCTGCTCGCGACTCACGGAGCCGTGATGGGCGCGCGCGAGCGGCAGGTCGAGTCCGCGCTCCTCGGCGACCTCATTGAGCCGACCGGTTAGCCGCTCGGCCAGTCCGCGGGAGTTGGCGAAGACGATGCTCGAGCGCTCCTGCGAGACGAGGTCGACGACGCGCTCCTCCACATGGGGCCAGATGGAGGTGCGTCGTGGGTCGGCGGCCGCGGAGCCGTCGATGTCCAGCTCCTCGCCCATGGCCGTCATGTCGGGTACGGGGACGACGATCGAGAGGTCCCAGGACTTCTCTGTGGGAGGGGCGACGATCGCGACGTCGCCCTGGGGGCGCAGGAAGCGCGCGACCTCCGCATGGGGCTCGACAGTGGCGGAGAGCCCGATGCGCTGGCCCGGGCCGCCGCGCAGGACGTCCAGTCGCTCGAGCGAGAGGGCAAGGTGTGCGCCGCGCTTGGTCCCGGCGAGGGCGTGAATCTCGTCGATGATCACGGTGCGCACGTCGCCGAGGATCGATCGCGCCTGCGAGGTGAGCAGCAGGAAGAGCGACTCGGGAGTGGTGATGAGGATGTCGGGCGGTGACGTCGTCATCCGGCGACGCTCGTCCGCGGGGGTGTCACCCGTGCGTACGCCGACGCGGATGTCCGGCACCGGCAGGTCGAGGCGCTGCGACTCGCGCTGGATGCCCGCGAGGGGGGCGCGCAGGTTGCGCTCGATGTCGACGGCCAGTGCCTTGAGCGGGGAGACGTAGAGGACCCGTGGTCCGATGACACTGCGCCGAGTGTCGAGTTGCGGGGCCGATTCGGCCGATTTCGGCCCCGCAACTCGACACTCGGGATCGGAGGCCAGGTCGTCGATGGCCGAGAGGAAGGCCGCGAGGGTCTTGCCCGAGCCCGTGGGGGCGACGACGAGGGTGTCGCGACCCGCGCGGATCGACTCCCAGGCGAGCGACTGCGCCGGGGTGGGGGCGGCGAAGGCCGCCTCGAACCAGCCCTGGGTCGCGGGGGAGAAGTCCGGCACCGGCCCATCCTGCCCCAGCGGGGGCCGGACGTCCCGCCCGCAGTTCGCCTCGGGAACGGGCCCCGTCACCACTCCGCGTGGTAGCTACGCCCGCCGCCGACCTTGACGTAGACGTCGAGGGTGCAGCCGTCGTCCTGGTCAGGTCCCCACTCCTCTGACGCCCCACCATTGATCTGGCACAGGACAGATCCACTGCCGCCCGACACGCTCACGGTGCCGCCGAGGGTGAGCGCCGCCGACTCCGGGTGGCGCACGTCCATCTTGTACGCCAGTCCGATGGCGAAGTCCGGATGCCTGCGGTAGCGGTGGCTGAGGAACTTCCACGACATGGAGCGCTCAAACTCGAAGAAGGCTCCCCCGGCAAGAAGATGCGTGCTCTTGTCGTAGTCGATGCGGAACTTCTGGTCGAAGCCGCCATGCCAGTAGTCGTACTCGAACATGAGGACGTCGAGGGACCCGCAACTCGTGGCGAGCCTGCCGGCAAACTCCAGCCCCGTGCGCTTGCCCATGGACATCGAGCCGTCCGTGATGGTGTCACTCATGGTGCCGCACGGGTTGCCGAAGGGCACCTTGTATTCCATCGAGAAGTCGAATCTCTCTACGTCGAAGGAGCCACCGACCATCTGCCAGTCCGACACACTGACGTCGCCCTTGAGGTAGAGGTCCGCGACATTCGCCGTCATCTTGAGGTCGCCCTTGAAGAGGCCCATGGGCAGGATGAAGTCCCCGTCGAACGAGACGTCCTGGCTTGTGGGGGTCACGTTGACCGACAGGAGCATGGTCTTGAACGTCGTGCCGCCAATCACCAGGTTGTTGACTCCGACCTCGCCGCGGGCATAGGGCTGCTGGTCCTCGTCCACGCCGACGGCCAGGTCGAGATGGACCGTGCCCTCGCCGAGTGCCGCGTTGAAGGAGAGCGAGGCACCCATGGGAAGTGCGTAATCGCCGATCGTGCAGCCCTTGGGGGCGACGTTGATGGAGAACTGGGTGGCCTTGAGGGCGCCCTTAGCGATCGACACGGCGCTGCCGGTGTCGCCGGCATTGAAGTCGAAGCCGAAGCAACTGTTGAGCGGCGGGTAGCTCACCTGCAGCTCCATGTCGCCCTTGATCCAGGCGGTGCCCGTGATCAGCGGATCATTGGCGGGGCCCGGGCTCTTGGAGGGGTCGAAGTACATCGTGGCGCCGACACCGATGGCCGGCTTGCCATTGATGATGGCGATCTGGCCGGTGATCGACCACAGGTGCGCGCCCTTGATCCCGAAGGCGTCGTCCCAGAGGTAGGCGTAGCCGCGCTCAGGGTGCGGCAGCGGCGCCTTGACGCCGTCGATGGTGCCGGTCTGGTCAGTGATGTTGACGGTGTCGATCTCGAGCGTCGAATTCGGGCTGGTGTTGCTGACCAGCATCCGCAGCACCGACATGGTGGAGCCGGGCGTGAAGGGGACGGTGACCTTGGTCCACTTCGAGGTCGCGGTGAACCAGGTGGATGCGGCCTGGGTGCCGCCGCTCGTCGCGCCGAGTTCGATATAGCCGGTGGTGGGAGTCCCGCTCGCGGAGCGAACCCACGCCGTCATGAACTGCTGCGCGCCGGCGGTGTAGGTGGCCTGGCTGTCGTAGTACGCCGCTGCGGTGCCACTGCCATCGTTGGTCAGGCTGAGGTAGCCGGTACCTTGCTGCGCCGAGGCGCCGTCGTTGACGATCGTCTGGACGGCGGTGCTTCCCCAGCCCGTCACCTGCCAGTCGTTGAGCTGCACGCTCACGTCGTCGACGTCGAGAGTCGCTCCGGAATTGTCGGTGATGTGGACCCGGGCCGAGGAGAAGATATGGCCGGAGTTCTTGATGGCCAGTCGC
>Ga0194133_10006755_pt1 | contig 14002 bp, 12 predicted proteins | sample TA2KigOf40mmetaG_FD_155448 | JGI IMG/M metagenome (GOLD analysis project Ga0194133, IMG submission 155448) | Freshwater microbial communities from Lake Tanganyika, Tanzania - TA2015055 Kigoma Offshore 40m | ecosystem: Environmental > Aquatic > Freshwater > Lake | place: Tanzania: Lake...
AGCTGATTTGATGTTGAACGTACTTTCAGGAAAAAAATAAGCTTCCGTTTGGATTTCGGAACCTATTAATATCTTCTTTTGTTGCCTCCGAATCGTCTTCTTGGACTTCCACTGCTTGCCCCTCTTGCCGATTCAGGGTTTGACTTCTTACCCGGCTTGCCTTTCTTTTTATTGGACTGACTAAAAATATAGGAAGCGGCCCGCATGTGATAGGGTTGATCTTCAATGACAGGAATGTCCCGCCCAATCAGTTTTTGTATATCTTTCAGATACTCCATTTCTTCTTCTTCGCAAAAAGAAAGTGCAATTCCGCTCGATCCCGCTCGACCTGTTCTGCCGATGCGATGTACATAGGTTTCGGGGATATTGGGTAATTCATAATTAATCACATGCGAAAGTTCATCAATATCAATTCCCCTGGCAGCTATATCTGTCGCAATGAGTGCCTTTATTTGTCCGCTTTTAAAATTAGATAATGCTTTTTGGCGGGCATTTTGCGACTTATTTCCGTGGATAGCTTCTGTTTTAATTCCTGCTTTCAGTAGATCTTTGGTAATCTTATCGGCTCCATGTTTGGTTCGGGTAAAGATCAAGGCAGATTTGATTCGCTTATCGTTCAGCAGGTGAATCAGTAACTTTTTCTTGTCGCCTTTTTCTACGAAAAAGAGGGACTGTTCGATTGTATCGGCAGTGCTTGAGGGAGGTGTAACCTCCACTTTTTTGGGATCGACAAGAATAGTATTCGCCAGTTTTTGTATTTCAGGGGGCATGGTTGCCGAGAAAAATAAAGTTTGGCGCTTCTGAGGAATCTTAGTGATAACTTTTTTCACATCATGAATAAATCCCATATCCAGCATACGATCTGCTTCATCCAGGACAAACAACCTTAAATAATGAAGTTGAATAAACTTTTGGTTGATTAGATCCAATAATCTTCCCGGTGTTGCAATGAGAATATCTACTCCGGATTTTAGTGCTGCAACTTGAGAACCTTGAGGAACACCACCAAAAATAACGGTATGTTTCAAGCTGGTATGGCGACCATAAGCGCTGAAGCTTTCACCGATTTGAATAGCAAGTTCGCGTGTAGGAGTTAAAATCAGGCATTTAATGGCCCGGGGTCCTTTATCATATATTTTACCACCCTCTAGGATTTGAATGATTGGTATGGCGAAAGCGGCGGTTTTACCGGTGCCGGTTTGAGCACATCCCAAAAGATCTTTGCGTTCTAGAATGATTGGTATAGCTTGTTCCTGAATTGGGGTAGGGGCGGTATAACCTTCTGTTTTTAAAGCCTTCAAAATAGGCTCAATGATATTTAATTCTTCGAATAACATGTAATGATTTTACATTGCTGTTGAAAGTATCAGCAATTTTTTACTGCAGGCGAAGGTACGGCTTTAAAATGACATTGTACCTCGATAGATTATTGCAGCTTTTTTGTCCATGAGTCAAGCGCCTCAATAATAATTTGGCAGGCTGACTTAATCTCTGCTTCTGAAATGATCAATGGTGGAGCAATTCGCATGGCATGATCGCAATGTAAAAACCAATCGATAATGACTCCCTTTTCTGAACAGTAATTACTGACGTATTCTACCTGGGCAAAATTGCTTAACTGTATGCTCAGCATCAAACCCTTTCCTCTTATTTCTTTGATTTCAGGATGTTGAAGGTGCTTTCTGAAAAATGATTCCTTTAAATCAACGTCCTTAAAGAGGTTTTCCTCTAAGATGACCTCCAGATTCGCAAGTCCGGCGGCACAGCTAAGCGGATGTCCTCCAAAAGTAGTAATATGCCCCAGAATAGGGTTTTCTTTTAAAACCGACATAATTTCAATGCTCGAAATAAAAGCGCCAATAGGCATTCCACCACCCATACCTTTAGCCAGTAAAAGAATATCGGGTTGAATCTGGTAGTGCTCAAAAGCAAAAAGTTTACCGGTACGGCCAAATCCCGTTTGAATTTCATCCAGAATCAATAGGGTGCCGGTTTCATCGCAACGTTTGCGTAAAGCTTGCATGTATTCAAGATCAGGTGTGCGAACGCCCGCTTCACCTTGAATGGTCTCCATAATTATCGCCGCAGTTTCTGTGTTGATCTGCTCCAGGTCTTCCAAGCGATTGAACTGAATAAATCGGATACCGGGTAGCAAAGGACGATAAGCTTGCTTGTAATATTCATTTCCCATAACACTCAATGCTCCATGTGTGCTGCCATGGTAGGAATTAATACAGGCGACTAGGTCAGATCGGCCGGTAAATCGCTTGGCAAGTTTCATGGCTCCTTCAGTAGCTTCCGCACCGGAATTAACGAAATAAACAGAACTCAAAGGCCGTGGAATAATGGAGCAAAGTTTTTCGGCAAATTTAACCTGGGGAGATTGAACAAACTCCCCATACACAGTGAGGTGAAGGTATCGGTCTGCTTGATTTTTAATGGCCTGTACAACTCGGGGATGTCGATGGCCAATGTTACTGACAGCAAATCCCGAAACCAAATCCATGTACCGCTTCCCCGAATAATCGTAAAGATACATACCTTCAGCCTTCTCAATTTCAAGTAAACGCGGGAATGGAGAGGTTTGAGCGGTATTCAGGAGGAATAGTTGACGCGGGCTAAGCATGACCAAAAATACATAAATAAAAGGCAGGCTAAAGATTAGATAGATAGAAAAAATCTGGTGGTAAAGATTTATTTGTTGAGACCATATCTCGAGGCATCAAATTCCCCCTTTGAAAGGCTGTGCATTTGGCTTTGATTGCGGTGCGGTGGAGCTAAGGTCTATTTTTCCCTTCTCCTATGATTTAATTGTTTGATTAAATGTTCCCTGAATTCCCGTTCAGCCTGATATAAAAGTAAAACTTTATCAGCAGGAATAGCCTTCAGGTAAAGCTTTTTGTACTTTTTTTTCAAATCAAGCATCTTACTTTCATAAGCTAAATCGGCATTAATTTTGTCATTAGGGGAAATTTCAGTTTTTTGCCTTGCTTCTCTTCTTTTCTTCATCAGCTCCATCAGTTCTTTTTGGTATTCATTGTATACCGGCCAGAATTTTTGAGCTTCTTCAGTAGACAGATCTAGTTTTTTGGTTATAAAGGCAACTTTAATTGCCTCAATTCGCTGATAATGTTCTCGTCGATCCTGGGCTACTGCTATGCTGTTCATAATCAGGCACATGATTACTCCTAAAATCCCCTTATTGACAAATGCTTTCATAATGAGGTGCTGTTTATATAATGTTCAATATCCTCTGCGCTTAGGTTGATGGAAACCTGCTGCAATCCGTCTTCAGTGATATGTTCAATTAGGTATTGGTTGTCATTTACTGTACTGTGGATCTGCAAGTAATTAATGATTTCATGATCGGGCACACTTGATAATTGTTTATTAAAGACGTAGCCCGATGAGTTAAAATAAATGGATAAACCCAATACTAATAGAATACTTGCCGCGGCAGAATAAGGAATCCAGGATGGTATTCTTTTTTTAATCACTAGGGATTTCTTTTCCCCTCTCAATTCTGCACTTTATGCGCTCTGGGAGACTATCAAAATAGATATCGGGTACTTGAAATCCTGTTTCAGGAGATAAATTCCTAGTGGCTTCAATTGCAGATCGATCGTTAATCCTCTCTGGTAAGTGTTTAAAGTAATGAAGAGGGAATGGATAATCTTCTTCATTTTTTAATGGCAAACTTTGGAGTGTAGCTAAAGTCTTTAGATCATCATTCAAAGATTCAAAATAGGCATATGGTACGGTAAAAGGGTTCTCTTTGCTTATTTTAGCAAGTGTCGGAGCATCCTTTAACCAATCCTGATCTGAATTTTTTGTTTTCATCTATCTAATTATCGTTTTTTAATGCTGATGAAGCCATCATGATCTGATAATCATATCCCTGCGGGTTTTGGCTAAATCATTATTGTTTAATAATCCTTTGATAAACCCTTTGCAAAAAGGTTTAATCTGAATGTGATAAAATCTGTTCAATTTTCTTTACTGCAATATGAAAGGATGCCTTTAAAGCTCCAACACTCGTTCCCAAAATCTCGGAAATCTCTTCGTATTTTAAATCCTCAAAATATTTCATGTTAAACACCAGCCTCTGTTTATCGGGAAGTGTTAATAAAGCTTTTTGAAGCTTCATTTGAGCTTTATCGCCATCGAAATACGGACTATCAGCAAGGCTTTCAGCTAATGTGCGACCTCCAGAATCATTCAAAGATATATTATTCTTCAATTTTTTTTTGTTCAGAAAAGTAATGCTTTCATTTGTGGCAATGCGATAGATCCAAGTGAACAGCTGGGAGTCCTTTCTGAAATTTGGTAAGTTCTTCCAAACTTTGATGAACACATCCTGTACTAAATCATCAGTATCATCGTGATCTATAACCAGCCTTCGAATATGCCAGTAAATTTTTTGCTGATACTTGTTTATTAGCAAGTTAAAGGCTTCCTGACGGGTACTTTCCCGGGAAAATTTTTCTAAGATTTCGAAATCCTCTACCTGCATACAGTTCTTTTGGCTTGGATTCCGATGAAAAGGTCGATTACTTCCTTTTAATTACACGATTCACCGCATTGATAATATCTTCCGTATCCAAACCGTATTTTTTCATTAATTGATCCGGGGTGCCACTTTCTCCGAAACTATCGTTAACCGCGACAAACTCCTGCGGTACAGGATTTTTTCTTGTCAATAACTGCGCAATACTGTCACCTAAACCACCATAACGACTATGTTCCTCTGCAGTTACTACACACCCGGTTTTGCTAACTGATTTTAAGACTGCTTCTTCATCTAAAGGTTTAATGGTATGAATATTAATTATTTCAGCATGGATGCCAAGCTCGGCCAGCCTTTCGCCAGCTTCTATGGCTTTCCACACTAAATGGCCGGTAGCGAAAATACTAACATCACTACCTTCATTGACCATCCATACTTTGCCGATTTCAAATTTTTGATCAGGATCAGTAAAAACAGGTACTGAAGGTCTTCCAAATCTCAAATAAACCGGTCCATGATGCTCAGCAATAGCAATGGTTGCAGCTTTTGTTTGGTTATAATCACAGGGGTTTATAACCACCATTCCTGGAAGCATTTTCATCATGCCGATGTCTTCAAGTATCTGATGGGTTGCACCATCCTCACCAAGTGTTAGTCCGGCATGAGAAGCACAAATTTTTACATTCTTATCTGAATAGGCAATCGACTGTCTGATTTGGTCGTAGACTCGACCGGTTGAAAAATTAGCAAAAGTACCGGTGTAAGGAATTTTACCACCGATAGTCAGACCTGCGGCAATTCCCATCATATTGGCTTCTGCAATTCCAATCTGAAAAAAGCGTTCAGGAAATTCTTTGATAAAGGCATCCATTTTTAATGAGCCGATTAAATCTGCACATAAAGCGACTACTTTATCATTCTTCCTGCCGACTTCCAGCAATCCGGCTCCAAAGCCTGAACGGGTATCTTTTTTTTCAGAGTATGTGTATTTCTTCATATAAAAGGCAAATAGCCTGAATTAAGCAGGCGAAATTAATTTAATAGTGTTTTCAATGCGAATCCTTAATAATCACCCAAAGTCTCTTCCAATTGACCTAAAGCAAGTGCGAGTTGCTCATCGTTAGGAGCCGAGCCATGCCATTTATGAGTGTGCATCATGAAATCTACTCCATTGCCCATCATGGTTTGCATCAGAATCATAATCGGTTTTCCTTTAAAAGTTTTGCTGATGGCAAGATCTAAGACACGAACCACATCAGCCATATCATTTCCGCTCATTTCAAGTACTTCCCAGCCAAATGATTCCCACTTGGCCCTTAAATTTCCTAAGGACAGAATGGTTTCAGTAGGTCCATCAATTTGCTGACCATTGACATCAATGGTTGATATTAAATTATCTATTTTATTATGACTAGCATACATTGCCGCTTCCCATGTTTGACCTTCCTGAAGTTCTCCATCTCCATGAAGTGAGAAAACTATTCTGTTGTCATTGTTTAACTTTTTAGCAATGGCAGCGCCAATGGCAACCGACATCCCCTGTCCTAATGATCCTGAAGCAACCCGTACTCCCGGTAATTTTTCATGGGTTGTTGGATGCCCCTGAAGACGGGTGTTTATTTTTCTGAAAGTTGCAAGTTCAGCCACATCAAAATATCCGGAACGCGCTAAAACGCTATACCAAACAGGTGAAATATGCCCATTTGAAAGAAAAAATAAATCCTCCCCCTGCCCGTCCATTTCAAAATGGGTCGTATGTTTCAAGGTATGAAAATAAAGGGCTACTAAATAGTCGGTACAGCCTAAAGATCCACCCGGATGACCGGATTGGCAGGCATGAACCATCCTTAGAATATCACGTCGAACTTGTGATGCAATTTTTTTTAATTTATCGATATCTGGAGTCATAATTTTTTCTTGATAGCTATGCATAAGAGCCTTTTCCTTTGAAGAGAGTTTATTCAAATAATCAGGCTATGAGGTAAAATATTAAACTGATAAAAACCTCATTTAATAGAATTCAAAACTTGTTCGGAGGAGTTATTAGTGTCAACCTTGTCAATTATTTTACGAATTATGCCATTTTTATCAATGATAAATGTCTTTCTGGCAACACCCATATATTTTTTACCATACATACTTTTTTCAACCCAAACCCCATATGCTTCCACAATTTCTTTTTCCGTATCAGCAATTAGAGAGAATGGCAAAGTATATTTCGAAATAAACTTTTGATGAGATTTTTCATCATCTGTGCTCACCCCTAATACTGCAAAACCCTGATTCTGGAGAGATTGATAATTATCTCTAAAACTACATGCCTCGGCAGTACAGCCAGGGGTGTTATCCTTGGGATAAAAATATAGTATCAGTTCCTTGCCCGAAAAATCACTCAAGCTTATTTCCTTTCCATTTTGGTCCTTTGCTGTGAATACTGGTGCTTTTTGCCCCTCTTTAAGTTCGATCATTCTTGTTCTGAATTAGGACCTAAAATTAATAAAATATATAATCGGAAATTAATAATTCTGCTTATCGATAGAAAAAAGCTCTGTAGGTTGTTTAGTTATCTTTTTTATCTACCACGGTCAGGGTAAAATCGTTTCTACCTTTTTGGGTAAAGTCGTCAAAGCGATGCCACAAAGAACCCGATTTTGGGTCGTATTCCATCAGAACCCATTTCCTATTCATTATGGCATCAAAGGTCTTTATTCCGGAAAGATTATCAGAAATCTTGAATAAAATTCTGGAGGAGTTGAGCATTGATGCTCCGTTGTTTATGTTTATAGGCGTAATTCTGGGGGCTATTGTATCTACCAAAATGTAATAGCGGTCAAAATTTAGGATTTCTGCTCTGACATAGCCATTCTCAAAACTTCCTTCTTGTGCTTTTTTAAGGCTATTCACCAAAAGGGCTTTACTTTGTAATTCAGGAGTAAGATTTTCATCGGCCTTGATCGATAAACTTATCGGCCCATTTAATGGAATCATCCGGTTATGAATATGATGCACTGGAGAAAAGCCACCCAATGGTCTTAGATCTTGTTTATAGACAAAATTGAGGTCGCTAAAAAGCGTATTTAAGGGTATGTTAAGTTTCATTCCACCAGTGTCTACCTCGTTAATCTGATTGAATTTTAAATTTCTGCCAATAATTGTTTTTAAAGATTTTGTCGACCCGGCATTGAACTTTATTTTGAAATTGACAACACTTTGATTTCCGGCAATATCCTTCACAATGTATTTGGCATTTCGAATAATTTGATCGGAAAAATTTAATAGGCCATCGTTCAAAACGTTTTTATAAATACCCAGGGAATTTCCCGGTTCAAGGAAACTTTTATGAATCCTTTTACCAGTGGCCATGAGTGAAGGATAATCAATATGGGAGTTTATCCCTCGTGATTTTTCAAACGATAATTTTTCCCAAATTGAAGAGTAAATGCTGGTATTTTCGATCAGAAGTTCAATTGAATAGGGTCCATTGGTATTTTCAGAGGCAGAGTTCTTGTCGGAACATTCGATGCCTAAGCCAGATTCTCCACCAATATTGAGGATAGTTCCTGCATTCAGACGATAATCTCCGGCGCCACCTATCACCGAAAATACTTGTTTGGGTGTGTGTTCACTGAAAGGCTTTCCATTCAAATGATATACATATAATCCTGTGATTACAGGTTTAACCTGATCAGGAATTCTGATTCCAAAAAGCTGGGGATTAATCGGTTCTTCTGTCTTGGTATCTCTGATCTCAAAATGAAGATGTGGCCCTCCTGAACTGCCTGTTTTTCCTGACCAAGCAATTAATTCCCCTTTTTTTACAGGTATTTCAACTGAGAGCAATGGAAAATCTACATCAAACCTTTGTACCCGGTATTGATAATCTTTTAATGACATGCTGATCCGCTCATTGAAATTTCTGAGATGCATATAAACGCTTGTTTAGCCGTTTGGATGACTGATATACAAGGCATTACCACCACCAATCTGAACTCGTACTCTAGAAATAAAACCATCTGCACTTGCATAAACCGGATATCCTTCTCTTTGATTGGTTTTAAAATCGAGCCCTGTATGAAAATGGTTCGTTCTTATCTCACCGAAATTGCCTGAAATAATCGGAGCCAGGTCTAGAGGAAGCTGAAAATAATTTTGTGGATAATCAGACTTTGATACCTCCTGGGCTCTGGTTTGGTATGTTAATAAGCTAACAAAACACAAGATGAATAAGTACTTGAGCATGGATAAGGCTTACTATCGCACAAAAAAATCGAGTAATTTTTGATCCTCAAGATACCCGCATAGTTGATCACCAATGCTGATTTTACCAACGCCTTTAGGGGTACCGGTAAATATTAAATCTCCTTTTTTCAAGGTTATGTATTGCGAAATAAAGGCAATGATGTAGTCATAAGAAAAAAGAAGGTCTTTGGTATTCCCTTCCTGTACCGTTTTCCCATTCAAATCAAGTCTTAGATTTAAATTATTCAGGTCTTTAAATTCAGATTTAGGAATAAACTTGCTGACCGGTGCTGAATGATCGAATGACTTTGCAAGTTCCCATGGAAGCCCTTTTTCCTTGTGTTTTTGCTGAATATCTCTTGCGGTAAAGTCGATGCCTAAACCTATTTCATCAAAATAGGATGATGCAAATTTTTGAGCAATGTGTTTTCCTTCCTTCGAAATTTTTAAAACCAGTTCAATTTCGTGGTGAATGTCAACAGAGAATTCGGGATGATAAAATGCTTTATTATCTTTCAGTAAGGCAGTATCAGGTTTCATAAAAATAACCGGCACTGCAGGCACCGGATTATTTAGTTCTTTGGCATGTTCAGCGTAGTTACGCCCAATAGCAATAATTTTCATTTAAGGTTTATTTTCAGATATCAGGAAGATTGCAAGAGTATTCTTTTACGCGCAATAATTGGTGCTTAACTCAGGCAGTTTTTAATGCGCAAATATAAACATACTGAACCTTGGGTGGTAATCTGAGTTAGGTTTTTACAAAACAGAAATTCGTTTGGTAATAATCTCACCTCCAACGCTCACACGGATGAAAAAGAAACCACTACTTACCTTAGATGAAATACTGAAAGAATGATTGTGCTCCCCGGAAGTTTGCCGCTCTGAAAAAAGGGTTGAAATCTCGTTTCCAAGGACATCCATGATGCGTATGGTTACGTTGGAATCCTTACTTATAGTATAGGACATATTCAAATAATCTGAAACTGGATTTGGATAAATTCTCACATTAGCCAATATCTTATAACCTGGAAGTGGGTTTTTAGGCCCTGACAAGATTTTGTTTTGGGCTAGCAACTTCTCTTTCGAAGGTTTGAATGGGGTAAAGTTTAATTTAAGCTCTGATTTTGGATCTAAGGGCTTATTAACTCTGGTATCGGTAATTTTAGTAGTAACTTTTGCTTTAAATTTCGATGAGTCCAAGCGGCTTACCTGAGATGAGGAAAAGTTATAACCATAGGTATTCAGGGACAATATCGTGCCTAAAACAAGGATTATAAATACATTTCTCAAGTAATTTTTTATCATACGCAAAATAGTCTATGCAGTAAATATAAGGCATATTAATGTATACCCATAACCAAGGTCTTCGTTTTTAACAATTTTTAACTAAAATTCCCATTTATACGTAATTTGACCTAAAATTTTTGAATAAAATTAAAAAGAATTGCTAAAAATGCAAGATTAATTTATTGTAATTTGGAATATGAATTTATGATGTACTTTTGTCGTTTAAATTTAATACCGTGTCAAATCTAAAAGATCTCCACAAGCTTTCTGCAGCAGGTTTATTAATCAGTTTGGGTATAATCTATGGCGACATTGGAACCTCTCCACTCTACGTGTTTAAGGCCATTATTGCAGATCGATTAATTACATCCGATCTTATTTTAGGTGGTTTATCGTGTATTTTTTGGACGCTGACACTACAAACCACCATAAAGTATGTCATCATTACGCTAAGAGCCGACAATAAAGGTGAGGGAGGGATCCTATCTCTATTTTCGCTGGTAAAAAAGAAGGGGAAATGGTTGGTCATCCCTGCTATGATTGGAGGTTCCTCATTACTTGCGGATGGCATGATCACTCCCCCAATTACAGTTTCAGCAGCAATTGAGGGTCTCAGAATCTTTTATGCGGATATTCCTACTGTGCCCATAGTCATAATTATCATCTCTTTATTGTTTCTCATTCAGCAATTCGGAACGTTTATTGTCGGCAAGGCTTTTGGACCAATCATGTTTCTATGGTTCACCATGATGGCAGTTTTGGGCGGCATTTACCTCTTTCAATTTCCGGAAATTCTGAAGGCTTTAAGTCCTTATTATGCTTATTCCTTACTCTCCAGCAATCCCAATGCCTTATTTATTTTGGGTGCAGTTTTCCTCTGTACTACCGGTGCTGAGGCGCTATATTCCGATCTTGGTCATTGTGGACGTTCCAATATTAGGATCAGTTGGATATATGTTAAAACCTGTTTGTTATTAAACTACTTCGGGCAGGGGGTATGGTTATGGCAGCATATGGGTAAAACACTGACTCCTACGGATAATCCTTTTTTCAGCATCATGCCGGAATGGTTTTTGATTGCGGGAATAAGTATCGCAACTGCTGCGGCTATCATTGCCAGTCAGGCGATGATTTCCGGGTCATTTACCTTAATTTCTGAGGCTGTTAGGCTTAATCTATGGCCAAAGGTTAAAATTAATTATCCCAGTAATCAGAAGGGTCAATTGTATGTCCCATCTATTAATATTTTATTATGGGTGGGATGTATTGTGGTTGTTTTGATATTCCGTGAATCACAAAATATGGAAGGTGCCTATGGTTTAGCCATTAACCTCACTTTCCTCATGACTACAATTCTGGTAACCGCATTTCTTAAGCGAAAAAAATTTCCAAATTATATCATTTTTGTTTTTGTATTGATTTACGGACTTATTGAGTTAGGATTTTTAGTTGCGAATATGGCTAAATTCCTTCACGGAGGTTGGTTTACGCTCTTGCTTGCCATGTTTTTATTATCCATCATGTGGGCATGGTATTCTGCCAGAAAAATTAAAAATCGCTTTGTTAAATTCGTCGAGGTTGATACGTATTACCCTATATTAAAAGAGTTGAGTGATGATGAGTCGGTGCCTAAATATGCCTCCCAATTGGTGTACTTAACAAGTTCTAATTTTAATTCGGAAATCGAATCTAAGATTATGTACTCCATCCTGCAAAAACAGCCTAAACGTGCTGATGTTTATTGGTTGGTTCATGTGGATGTGACAGACGAGCCTTTTACCAGAGACTATAAAGTTGAGTTTTTAGTTCCAAATAAATTGATTAGGATAGATTTTAAACTCGGCTTCAGAGTCGAACAGCAAATCAATGTTCTATTCAGAAAGGTGGTAGAAGAATTGGTTAGAAACAATGAGGTTGATATCACCAGTAAATATACTTCACTGAACAAGTACAAAATGATTGGTGATTTTAGGTTTGTTGTACTTGAAAAGGTATTGTCACGTTCCAATGTATTGAGCTTTGTTGAGAAGTTTATCATGGAATATTATTTTATTCTGAAAAAATTCTCACTTTCTGAAGAACGCGGATTTGGACTTGATATCAGTTTCGTGACTATCGAGCGCGTACCTCTTATCATTTCATCGCAGGATACCAGCGAGTTAAACAGACTGGATTTAGATCATGGTGAAAGTTAATTAGATCTTGAACTCCATCAAAAGATGTTTGTCAAGAATTGGATGATTTTTCCATTAACCTATTTAACCTGAGATCGAGATAAGATAGATTAAAAATATTCTTTTATGGATCTCATAATACTCGGGAAATGCATGATTTGATTTTTGAAAGCAATACCTCTGTGTTTTCGCTTCTTGCAGCCCTTTCCTCCGGCGTAGTTCCGGCTTGAAACCGTGTTCTCTTTCAAATTATCGACAGCCGGAAGCTACCTCCTCCGGCAAGGTTTAGTTTACCCGGAGATGCTTTTCATCCTGACGGGCAGTCCGGTAATAGAACCCCAAGCCCTGTTTACCAAACCCGGGTGGCAGCCCTATCATTTTTGCTTTACTAAATCTCATGATATCAATTCAATTTCCCGCAAAAAAATAGGCCAGAACACGTGATTGAAGTAAGCTATGAGCAACAGGCCCTGCTTTCCAAAAGCTGAGAAAAATAGTCAGGCTCAGGCAAGATGTACTATTTACCTTAGGTTATTTATTCAGATTGCTTTTCCGATAGCTGTACGAGAAATAAATAATCAAACCCAAGGCAAGCCATATCAAAAATCTTAGCCAGTTAGCATATCCAAGTTCAGTCATTAGATATAAGCAACTCAACATTCCCAGAACAGGTATAAGTGATAAATTTTTGAGATAAGACCATACTGCCATCAGTATCGCGGCCATGATAAATAAAAAATAGGGCAATTTATCTTTGTACTCATGCCAGTCACCAGGATATTCAAACAAGGATAATATGGGTGCCCTAAAACTTATAAAAACAAGTATCAGTAAGGCCGGTACAATATATTTGGAGTTGATATATGGAATTCGGAAACGTTTAGACTTAGTATCCTCTATTTCTTCTTTTGGAAGTAAAAGCACTCCGACACATACCAGAACAAAGGCAAATAAGGTTCCGATACTGGTTAAGTCTGTAACTTCAGTAAGGTTCATAAATAAAGCAGGTATGGAAACGACGAACCCTGTTATAAGTGTGGCAAACCAAGGTGTCTTATATTTTGGATGAATACTGGAAAACTTTTTTGGAAGTAATCCATCCCTGCTCATGCTCATCCATATGCGCGGCTGCCCCATTTGAAATATGAGTAGCACGCTTGCTGTTGCAATAACCGCACTGATTGAAATGACGTAGCTGATGTGATTTAAACCGACATTTTTAAAGACAAAAGCCAGGGGATCTTCAACCTGTAATTCCTTATAACTGACCATTCCGGTCAGAACCAAGGCAACCAGAATATAGAGAACGGTACAGATAAGCAATGAGTAAATCATTCCCTTGGGTAAATCTCTTTGTGGGTTTTTGCATTCCTCGGCAGTGGTTGAAATGGCATCAAAACCTATGTATGCAAAAAATACTCCTGAGACCCCTTTCATCATACCTGCGAATCCGTTTGGTAAAAATGGACTCCAATTCTCCGGTTTCACGTAAAAGAATCCCAAAAGTATAACCCCGATCACAACCGCAATTTTTAAAATAACCATGGTATTGGTTGCTTTTTTTGTCTCACGGATCCCGATATAAACCAAATAGGTAATCAAGAAAACAATACCCAGAGCAGGAATATCTGCAATAAATTTCAAGTTGCCTGATCCGGGAGCTGATTCCCAAGCCTGTGCAGCAAATTGAACTTTCACACTGATACCGGTCAAATCTGTACCGGCCTCCAATACCTCTTGATTTGCTCTTGAAGCAGATAGATAGTCCATGGTCAGATAAGCCGGAATATGA
>Ga0194133_10006757_pt1 | contig 14001 bp, 14 predicted proteins | sample TA2KigOf40mmetaG_FD_155448 | JGI IMG/M metagenome (GOLD analysis project Ga0194133, IMG submission 155448) | Freshwater microbial communities from Lake Tanganyika, Tanzania - TA2015055 Kigoma Offshore 40m | ecosystem: Environmental > Aquatic > Freshwater > Lake | place: Tanzania: Lake...
AAGTGACCACTCATGAAAAATTCATTCTGTCAAAAACATATGTTATTCACTCTGCACTCTTAAAAAGCAATCAATTGTAACCTTATGATTAGAATGCATAAGAGTTAAGAAAAGAGATAAAAAACATGATTGTAAGGGCAAGGATCCCTTGACTTCTACCTGAAAGGCAACAACACTCTTATTGTATCAAATTGACAAACAGCCAAAAAGCTCTTTTAAACCCAGCTTATTGTTAGGCACATTGGTCAGTTCTTGGAGGTTGTGTGCACTGGCTGCCACCTTGTTGGTAGCCTTGAGTGCTTCCTTCACACCCAACACAATGCATCCACCCACCCCTGCTGCCCAAATCCAACCATCATCAATCAATTTTTGTTTTTCATTCTTGGTTTTTCAAATATGTTGGCTCATACTCCTTCACACCGTTTCTGTATTTTTAGAAACTTACTAGCTGAGGTACCCGGCACTGCCCGGGTTAATATGCAACCTACTGAGCATCTTAAAAATGTGTCCTCCAGCTTTTAGTGTTTCAAGCCCCCCAGGCACAGGGGGTGAGTGGGTGGGGGTCAAACCTGCACTGGTCTGTAAATATTGTCATACATGTATGAAATAGAATGACCGAATAAATTTTAAACAAACAAACAAACAAACTTCCTTGGATAGGTGGGGATGTGCATGGAAAATTTCATCAAGGTCGGTGCAGGGGTTTATATAGATTATTATTTTTCAATTGTACCTTAATATTACCCTTTCCTTGTCAGGAAATATGACTTGAGCTCACGTCTTACAGTTTAAATATTCTTCAAAAAGTTATAAATTAAAATTTTACAGCCTGATCTCACTTAAAGAAAAGAGCTTTAATATCTCTAATAATTCTAAGAGCCTTCACAAGGTTAATATTTTTCATTCATTAAGTTGATTATGTATAATCTTTAAAGCTTTAATCAAATCGATATCATGCCTCGAAAAGATTTTGAATAAAATTTTAAAAAATGAGTGCCTTCGATATTGAATTTACATTAGAAAGATTGAAAAGAGAATTTATAATTTAAGCAAGATGCAGATTTAATTAGAGATTGATTTTTCACTGGAACTTCAATATATTGAAATCCTGTTAGGTAATTCCAAAAAAGATAGATGTAAAAGTTGACCTAGCAATGGATACCTCAGTTTTGATTCCAATAATTTTTCCTTCACATCCTTTGTTGATGACACAGGCATTGTTGTACCTTTCAAATTCAAAAAAGGACATTCCTTTTCCAGACCCCAAAATCTGGACAAGAACAATCAGACTAAGTGAAAAACTTAGCATCATTTTCAAGGTTTGTTTTGAGAATAACGAAGATCAGATTCTCCTCTCTTGGTTTCGGGAATAAACTGAAGTTTAGTTAATGAGGTGGAGAGATTTTTCAGTTCTATTCCTCGACACAGCGCTTTTTCAAACTTTCCAATAAGGTTTTTCAACAGAAACTCTCCTTTCTATCTAATATATTCAATGGAATTTTTTTCATCAAACTGTGATTGGTGATTGCATTTCTTAAAGTAAATTAAGCATATGAAACATGTAAAACAAAGTCAAGTCTAGCTTGGTTGTATTGAATGATACTCAAAACAAACCAAGATTTTTAGGATTAATTTCTATTTTTATTGTGAGAAACCATTGAGTCAATCTTGTAAATAGAACAATATTAATAAAGTTTAAAAAGATAAACTTGATTGAACGATGATGGAATATTGTTTTTTGGGTATGATCTCTGATAATCCCTGAAAAGCATTGTGGATTAGAGGTTATGTGGAAAAGTTGAAACAGAAAAGCAAAATTGATTAGTTGATTGATTGGCATCTTTTATTAGAACTGAGAAAAACTTTACAACAATTTGTTAAAATGACAAGCAAATAGCCTAAGTGTAAAAAACAGAAAAAGACTTTAAATTAATCTCATGTCAAGGAATTGATTCATAAACAAGGTAAATAGTTTATAATAAACTTGATCTTTACACAAAAAATTTAGGAAATTAGACATAATAGAAACAAATAAATTCGCCAGATCACATTTATTTGAAACAACTCAATTGGCTATAGTTAAAAAAAATTTAAAATTGCTTGTTTTGAAAATGTTTTTTGAGGTACCAAATTTTTAATCAGTATTCTGTAAACCTTAATAGTTAATTTATGTTAAAAAATTTAGAAAAGAGCTCTTAAAGTGCCAAGGTTAATTTTGTCAATGAGAATTTCATCTGGAAACCCTTTTTGTTTTTGTTTAGTGTTGTTTACTTATGGTCAGGATTGAAATTGCTATTTTTAGAATGGCTGACCACCAAAATAGTCAAAACAGAAGAATCAGTAGTTCTCAGAGGATTGTTAGTTCAATACTTTTTATCAATGGAACTCACTGCAGATGATGTTATTCAAAAATTTACAGGTGATTTCTACGCAAAGGAAGTGAATTACAATGAAGTAAGTTTTTCATCATTAATTCAAGTTTGACTTCAATGATGTTTTCATGTTTGAATTCTCAAAGTTTTTTCTTATTAATAGGACATTTCTTTTGAAATGTTTATCTTTCGGGCCACAAGAGCTTGTGTTCAATCAATCCTTGTTTCCTTTTTTGTGCTTTTGACTGTACTTTGGGCAGATCAGTTGCCCGGTGAGAACATTCAAATGAAATTAGAGTCTGAATTATTGAAAAAAAAATATATGCTTAAATCAATTTTAGGGCACAGCAATGGAAAATTTGTTCCCATTTACATACCTGAACATTATGGTCCAAGAAACAGCCAACACCTTTCTGATCCCTACACGTAAGTTCATAACTTTGATACCAGAAAAAATTTAAAGTTGAAATTTGATCAAAAAATTGACAGATTCGTCCATTTTGATTATGGAATACTGTCTTATTACTTGTTTGGATTTTTGGATGAGGATTCCAGGACAAGAATACCAAAAGAAACGTTTGAATCATCAAAGCTGACGAGTCGGATTCTTTCAGATGAAAATTTAGGCCTACTTGTTACACTGTACCTTGCAATTTCTTTTGAAAATATCGAAAACAGCCCATTAATAATAAACATGTTCAGGGAGTATTCAGGTCTGAGAAATTATTTTCTTGTTAGAAATTATCTAAACATATGAAATTTACTCTTTAAAATTTGAAGGAACTTCATCTGAATACAAAGGAGACAGCACGGTAAATGTTGTTGGTGATCTCACAGCCTGTGCCTTGGGATACAATTTTGCAAAGATTTTAGACCAGCTTGGCCACAGAAGGCTACCAATAGTAGTCTTTTTTCTGAGTGAATTGAAACTAGCTCTGAACATTCGAGACAATCTGTCCTTGATTTTCCTTCAGCTCTTTTTTCCACTTGATATGTAAGTACATTGATCATTTAGACTGCCAAGATGGCTTTTCAGTGAAACATGTATTGTTGTTCTTGAATTTTAAAAATGAATGTACTATAGTTGCTTTGAAATTTTCAGCATCAAGAACTGGCAAGCAGACGTGATCCCTGATAAATTTAATTCACATCCAAGGTGAAGATTGGCAATAAGTTCAAATTTGCCCATCAAGAGAAATGGTTTGAAAGAGATGATCATAAAAAAACCATATATGTATATTATTTGAGGTACCATGAAGATTATTTTACCTCTAAAATCGCTTGGAATCTTTCACAAAATGCAGATTTTTTTTACATTTTTGGAATTTACTTTTTGAAAATGATATTGGAGATTGAGTTTTAAGATTTGATGCTTCAATAACATGTCAGAAATGAGGTGTTTAAAGAGGCACAAGACTTTTAAAATTTGTTGTGACTAAGCAGAGTTATCTAAGAAGATATATAAAGTTAAAAAATTTGAAGCCATTCTGGTAAATTACTTTCTGATCTGAGAGGTATAAAATGAAGTTGGGGCTCAGTGTCTAACAAAAATATGTTATTTTTGCTTTGATTAAATACATGAAAGCCAGTTTTATGTGTTTGTAAGGTTAGAGAATAAGAAGGTCAAAACTGTAAGAGGAGAAAGATTTTGCTAGGACTATCAAGAAATCTAGCTCTTGAATACATATCCCAATGATTTATCAGATTCTCAAGAAATGTTTTGAGATATTTTTAAGCGAATCCTGGTTAAATTTGGAGACAGTTCTAAGTTAGTTAAATGGATTGTGGAAAGCCTCACTCAGAACAGAAATGCTAGATCCAGATTCAATCTCCTGTTAAAAGAACATAAAAACAGCTATTACAACACAGGTGGTAGATCTTCCAACAAAATTTGTTCTAATCTTTAATTTTCTGTCTCAAACCCATGCAAAAAGAAGCTGATTTCAATTCCTCAGAGGCCAGAAATAATTCCTTTTCATTCTGAATTCTATATGAATCTCCTTGTAGTTGAAGGTGTCTCTGAGCCAGCTCTATTCTGACACAAGCAATTTTCTTAAGTACTGAACCACGTTGAAGTGTAAATCCAGGATCAAGTTTTTCAATGACCTGTTGTGTCATAAATCTGATTAAATCAAATTATTGAGATTTTTAATAAGATAATAAACTTACATTCAAGAGATCTTTTAAATATCTAAAGACAACTTTTAGTTCCTCATTTTCTTGAATATTTCCAATTTGGATTGGTGCTATAAGCTTTTTTTTCAAGTTAAAAATGAAATGGTGGTTTTCATGCAAACTTGATTGGAGTTCATCAACCAAAGTAGGCAGCCATTTGAAAGTTGGGTAAATGCTTTCCATGGCTTGAAGCTTCATATCCATTTTACTCTTGACATCATTGAGGATCTCAGAAATCTGAAATTAGTAATTTTGTCAGCTGGGTATGTAGATTGGTAACCATGAAAGGACTATCCAAAGAGGATTCCATAATTGGATAAACTTGTTACTAAAGCAAGTCAACTTCCCATGGTTCAACCTCCCACGGCCAATCTCTAACGACAGACTCAGAGTTGAGTTGAAGAAACTATATTGCATAAATTAATTCATTTATTTATTTATTTATTTATTTTTGAATTTTTGACAAAATCAACTTAACTATTGAAAAATTTGACTAAAACTCAGTTTTGACTATTTCATTTTTCTTCAAATAATGTACATCTTCATCTATCATGTAACTGAGCTGTACTATGACTCTTATAAAGTATTATTGTATAACTTGTTTTGTATAATAATACGCCTGAGTTAATAAAAGAAATTGAAATTGAAATCCTCTCAGAAATAGATAGTTCAGTCTCTCTTGTGTGCTTTTTGTTTAATGATTTAAATGCTTTTAAATGAGGGAAAAGTGTTCAATAAATCCTATCAAAATTTGTGCCTAAACTTCATCTGATTTTATTGACCACTCACTTGCAAATGTCCTTTTTTAGATGAGCATAAATTACATTTCCAAGGTGTTCCCATCATTTGAGGGTTTATAGGATTAAGATAACCTTAAATTACAATAAATTGATTGATATCATATACTTGAGGATAACAATTAAAACCTGCTTACCTTCACATTTGGTACTGTTACACTTAACAGCACTAAAGTATGTCCCTAAGTCTGTGGGATCCATGCATCTTCCACATTGACACCTGAATTTCCAATGCTTGATTATTGTGAGAGATCTTGATGGTTGACCATCCCAAGGCGCTAAATAACGAGTGGTTATCTGTAAAGACCTCTTCATTTATGCCTCAAAAACCTTTTATGCAATTTCTGAATTTCCATCTACTTGTTCTCCTTTGAGTATCGCCCTCTGAGCAACCACTTTGATGGAAAAGTTTTCAGGATCAACTTCACATCTGAAAAGCAAGACTGGATTTTTATGGCTCAACAAATATCAAGAAGATGGACTCTGTACCTTGAATTGCAATTGCAATGGTGATTCATCAAAGTATACACAGAATAAAGACCAACAGCACCAGGAAGGTCAATTGAATCTAAACTGTTTGCATTGGTGCGTTTAATTCCCATGCATCTAGAAATATCTGCAAGACTAAAATCAGACAAGCCAAACTTGACTTGGAGAATTTGTTGAAGCTCAGAGGAAAAATTAGCATTTTGAATCTAAAAAAATGAAAAGAAAGGACCTATTTTTCAAGTCAGAAGATATCAGAGCAAGGATTAATTCCAGAAACAGGCAATTAAACTAAGAACCTAAGCTGAAGAAACTTTCCAATTAATTTCAGGGACAAAATAGAGATAGATCCTTTGCTTATATAGATAGTAAGAAAACGAGCTCACAATGTCTGTTGTGTCTCCCTCCATAAGTTGATAAAGAGAGTTAAAAAGATCTGGATTGCAAGTCTGAAGTTTCCACATTCTGGCCAAGAAAATGCAGGCATGTGGAAGACTTTCTGTTTCCAGTTCTACAGTAGGTCCTAAGTTAGACATTTCCAGCATTTTGCATTCATCTGATTTGTGAAAATCATTCAAATCTAGAGAGTTGGAATGTTTCTCACACATTGGAAAGTTACATCCTTTGCACCGACAAATCATTCCATTTTCTATTATTTTTAAATTGTTGATTAAGATATTTGGAGTTGGCCTTTCCCAAATAAGCTCACCAGCCATTTTTAGCTGAACAAAACATTCCAGACAAACAGGCGTTGTTTTTGTTGCAGGACCAATAACAGCTATTTTTTCAGTTAAAATCTCTGTAAGGGGAAGAATATCTCTTGTTGCTACAAAGTGCCTTCCAAGTTCGGGAGAATGTGCAACAATGAAAGGTCTGCAAGTTTCCAAATCCTCTCCAATGTGATGGCAAATGTGAGCTATAATTAAATTAAAAGGAAATTTAAGACTGATTTAGACTGAGTTGCATATTTTAAACAAGTCGGGCCTTTTACAGGTACAGCTGGAAATTGGGCAAATCAAAGTCCAATCATAAAATAAAAAGTGCATTGTGATTTTTTTGAAACATGTTAATTATGTTTTGTTTTAAACTTTATACTAGTGATGGGTTCTGGTCAAAAGTTTTTGACTCGGGTAGGGTCAATTTTTTGTAGCTCGGGTCAGCCATCTATGGTTTGGGTCAAGTTTGAGTTTGGAAAATTTCCCCTAAAACATCCAATTTTTCAATTTTTTCCCCTCGGATCAAAAAGTACCAGGGTCAAAGCTGGGTTGGCCTCTTATTTACTGAGGGTCAAAAGTATGCTCAGGTTGGGCTGGGTCTGGGCCCATCTCTATACTTTATACCAGTGTCCAACAGACATTTATCAGCAGATCATATTTTCATTAAATCTAAAATTGTCTAAAAGCCAAAGTCGAACATCTATTTGGTGTTAAATCTAAAGTATAGAGTATGAAAAACTCTTTTCAGACACGGTATTAATAATTAAAAACTTAAATAGTGAGAATAGAGAAGTTACCTGCTTTACATCCATAAATGCCACATCTGTTAGGACACTCCTCAAGATTTTCAGTAGATGAGCAAATAAAGCAATTCATCCTGGGCAACTAAAGTTGATTTGAAACAGATTTTGATTATCAGAAAATTACATTACAAATTTTTGTTACACTTAATCACACACAGTGATTAAATTAACAAGTTTATCTGTCTCAAATTTGAAGGAAAATTCAAAAGTGATGTTAATGTTTTTCAACAATTGTTTACCTGAGACTTATGTTCAACTCTGTGACGGTGTGACCTAAAGCCAATCTATTTTTGGCTTTCACCTGCTGAACAAAGAAAGCAGTGTTCACATGCTTTTTGACCCCTCAGCTTTTTGAAAGACATTTTCCATAGTATACAATAATATTCATCTTTATATTTCAGAGTATATTCTTTTTAATTTTTTGGTTCAAAGCAGCTGATCACTCTCTTACTATCTTGGTTTAATCTTCTTCAGGGCTATTTTGCTTTATTTATCAATGGTAAATCATGTGGAAATTCATTTGCAATGTCAGACCAACAAAAATCTTAAAAATATATAAAGTTTTGAAAGATTATCGACAGAGGTCTTATATCTAGATCTAAAGAAAATCAGTTTGAAATGCTTGTTGAATCTTTTCCGGAGCTCTAATAAAGCAAAAAGTAGCATAAGAGTTTTGACTAAATTTAAAATAGGATCAAATGGTGCTTAGGACCTGGAAGAGCTCATTCAAAACCCATAACCCCCTTTTTCCCAACCAATGGAGCTGTCTAACATTTTGTTCTTGCAAAAGAACTTTGAATTGGCATCTATAAAAGGCCTGTTTTTGTTTGAAAAGTACACACATAGTTCAGCTAGTGTACGTCCCTATATCAAATAAAATTGGTAATGAACCTCGTCCGGCATCACTTCCTATTTATCCCTCCCGAGCGAAGCGAGGTGGGAAGTTCAGAATTTTCATTATGGTTCATTTTTTTGTATAGGGATCATGGGAAAATGGGGTGATGTCATGTGTCTGTCTGTCACCTCATTTTCCGCCTATACCAGTGGAGCTAGAGGGGTGAAATTTTGCAGGAATAATTATCATATTGGTGGCTCAAAATTTACCAACCAGACTTTTGATATCTTGTCTAGTTTATATACATTTTTAACAACTAAATATGATCTTTAAAGCCAAAAAGTTTTACAATCCCAGTTTTTCACTTTTGAAAAATGTCAGACAAATATAAAGCATTCACTTTTCCTTTTGTTTGATTAAATGTACTATTTTCTCAATCTGATACTGCTCTCAGAAGAAAAACTTGGTAAGAATGTGATGTACCCAAAGGCACTTATACTAAGCAGCAAGGAAATAGGAATCACAGAATATACTTTAATCCATAGACCCCCAAAGATTTTTGAATTTGAACAGTGATATAGCAATAGATTAACAATATTAAGTGCTTATTTATATTGAAAAGATAAAAAGAAAGTTAAGTTTTTCATCTAAGTCAGCTAGTATAAGTTTAATTTTTGGAAAGTGTTAATTTTCATGGCTAAATTTATACATCTGAAAACATCATTGATCATTTTTAAGTTTAATTTGCTATCATCATGTTATAAAATTCTTCAAAGCACACTTGTCCATCTCCATCTATGTCTGCTTCCAAAATCATTTCATTAAGTTCATCATCTGTGAAGTGAACGTTGAGGCGAGACATGACAAACTTCAGCTCCGAACTGGAAACAAACCCGTTGCCATCTTTGTCAAAAACCCTAAATGCCTATTTGAAGTAGTTCATAGATTTAAATTATGACTTTATAGATCCATTTTAACATAACATATCAAAACACCTGTTTTATTTCATCTTTTGAAATGGATCCCTCCTCTTTTTTAATCATCAAAGAAACAAATTCTGGAAAGTTGATGCTGCCACTGCAATCCTCATCTGCTTCTTCAATCATATCCTCAATCTCGTCCTCTGTTGGATTTTGACCTTTTTGTCAGACAAAATATGATTTCATTCAGGACTAGCCTTCGACAAAATAAGATTACCTAAAGATCTCATGACAGTCCCCAACTCTTTGGTGGTGATTGTTCCATCTCCATCTTTGTCAAACATTTGGAAACATTCTTTGAATTCTTCAATCCTTTCTCTTGTTAATTTTTTGGACATTTTTAGTGGTCTTATGGGAATGACATGTTTGCAGGAATTACAAATTTCTGCACGAAGCTGAGGGAAATGGGGATGGTAAAATATGGGTTCACCATTGATTCCAGTCACCGGACGTGATGGTGCCATGGGTATGTGGCCTGGGAACTGAGGTTGACCTGGCAAAGATATATAATGGTCAGGTGGTGGGTGAGCTATGGGGGGTTCAACAGTCCCTGGAGGTGGCACTTGGTAATTTGGTTGCCCAGGTCTGGGTGGCATACCCGGGCAACCCTTAAAAAAAAGATTCAATGAATACTTAGATAAGCATGTGAATGAAAACTGAAATGAATTACCTGGACACAGTCATGGACAAATAGTGGAGGTTGCCCTCTAGTAAATCCTGGATAAGTCTGCATGACCCCTGGATATGAAACTGGCTCTTTCCCAGGATTTGACATCTTCAAGTATTTTGTATAAACAGTAAAATTTTTATAAAATATTCAGAACCTCACTCTTGTTCAGTTGTGTGAACATTATTATCACAGCTTGATCTACCATGATCTCAAAGTTTTCATAAAATTTGTTAAATCAATAAGACTTTTGTTTGCCAAGTGTTGCTTTTCAAGCTACAAGGTTGGAAGGTTGAGGTGAAACAAATGGGTGTGAAGAAAAATGTCGCATGTCACATTGGTAAAAAAGGTATAAAAGCTGAACTGGCATGCAACACAATTTAATATTTTGTCAACTATTTTTAAGCTTTTTATTGTACCATTTTGCAAACCAAATATCTGTTAAAAAAAGGTGTACGCTTAGTTTGAATATCATTTACCTTACAGTGCAACATTATTCTCTGAATTTTTGTTTCCCACAGTTCCTTTGTCACAGAAAGTGATTATCATATTGAAACATAAAAATCTGTCATATATTAATTGTTTCTTCAAAAATAATTTTACCTGAGTCTACTAATATCTCATGTAACAAATTTGGTATAAAGGCATTAGTGTAATTTATTTCTTTTAAGTTGACTGAGCCAAAAAAGCACCTGGTCGAAATATTATGCCGATGAATGCATCTTTCCAGACAACCCTATCTTCCACAACTGAAACCTAACATCCAGCTCTCCAAAATGCCTTCTAGCTTCTAATCACTCCTACTTGATCCCTTGCCTGCTTCCCCTACATTCATCCCTATATACACTGACCCTCACTTTTAAGCAGCCCTGTGACCATAACAGTGCCAGTGGTCTAACAACCTTACATTTCATGTTTAATCATTTTGAGTCCTGGATCAGACTTTTAGGCATATAATGAAATGTATTGAGTCAAATTATCAGTTTAATATTCATATGTGATTTTTGATAAGGGCTCATTCAAAATTAGGTCATATCATGCCAAAAATTCGGGTTACTGAGAAGACAGAGGGACGTGGGTATGTGTGATGTAGATTTTATTCATTTTTACAACTTTGATTGAACACACAGAGGATCCCAATTAACAATAATGATGATGGATCAATTTTTTTGGTACTTTTTGTGAGCGACGCCATTTCAAAAAACTAAACAAATTTATTATTTCACAAAATTTAGGTCAAAAGATCACCTACTTGAGAGATTTAGTGGTACACAATATTAAACATTGGGTTTTTTGATAAATAGTGCAACTCATATTGATCAGATGGAAAATGACAGATAATGAATGTGATCACTTTAAATGGAAATCAATTCAGGTATTGGGAGGAGTGTCTGTAGTTTAAAAAAGCACTTTTCAAGGTTATAGTTGATTTAAATTGATCGCAGCTCCTCATAAATCTAGCTCTTCATCAAGATCAGCCCTTATGGCTGCCTTTCTGGTATTTGACTTGCTTTGGGCAAGCATGTTGTGACTCAATTCTTTCATGTTATCCGCCATTTTGGAAAATTCCATCCACCTGTGACTTTGAAGTGTTGCCAGTGCCTCAACCCTTCTCTCTGCATCATGAAGACGATTTTCTGTTGCTGCAAGTTTCATTGAATATTCTTGACATTGGACCTCCCTCAGCTCAACCTGAAATAAAAAAGTTGATAGCTTTTATGATGAAATCTTCAGGAAGTCTCTGCCATTACCTCTTGAGTTAGAGAAGCTATTTTTTCTTGATAAATCAATGCTTGTTTTCTAACTTTGGTGGAATTTTCTTGAGCCAGATTCATGCTGCCTTCCATTTCACTTATCCTACTTTTTTGGCTGGCAGTTCTAAGTTCAAGACTGGTTGTCAACTGATGCTCTTTTTGTAGCTGAAAAACAATCTAGTTTGAATGTTGAAGTCATAAAAAGCAATTAGCTTTTTAGCTCCACCTTTTCATTAGCATTCCTCAGTTTTGATCTTTCCTTATCTAGATCAGTTTGCAACCTGAGAATGTCTTGTTTGAGCTCCCTCTCACGATCTCTTGCAACAGAGAGTTCCTGGGTGTCCAACAAAAGTCGAGCATCTCGATTCTCTCTGATTCTCACTTCACTTTCTAACTTCTGTCTGGTTTCAGACAACAGAGATGACAAGTCAGCATTCTCCGATAACAGCTTCTCAGTCGTTTGCTCTAAACGCAGTCGAAGCTGTCGATCAGATTCCTAAAATTCAACAAATCAGTTTCAAACATCTTTTTTATAATGTTTCAACTTTGAATCTGATTGCCTGAGAAAGATCCATTTCTCTAACAGACAATTGAAGTTTGCGATTTTCTTCCCTAAGCCCACTAAGAAAATTGAAAAATAAGTGATTCTCAACATTTAACTGTTAAAAAAAGCTAACATTTACTTTATTGTTTCTTCCATTATATGAACTGAGCTCTGCATGAACTTGTCTTGAAGGTCTGAAATTTGTTTTTCCTTGTGATTTAATTCATTCTTTAGACATTCAAGTTGTTGCTGGAGAGCCTGAATTCTATCGTCCCTGGATTCCAACTAATTTTAATGAAAATTTTCTTTAATCGTTGTTTTTTCAATAAAGATGGTTCATTATTTACTTCTTCATTTAGTTGCTGAATTTGCTTCTCTCTATCTCTACTTGAAATTGTTTCTTGCTCTAATTGTGTGGAAACAGATAAAAATCTTTCCTCGCACATCTGGAGTTCCCCTTCAAGTTGGTCAACACGAGAGGTCAGTCTGGCAATTTGATCCAACTGGATTACAGACAGTCATTATTTAGTCAATAGAACTGCATCATATTTATGTATTGATTTTTGCAACCTTTTTACTTTGATCTGACTGATCTCTCTGTTCAAGCAGCTTCAGCTTCCTTGTTAACTGGCCTTTTTCAGACATGGCAGCCTCAAGCCTGGCACTTTTCTCCCTTAGGTCATCTCGCAAGGTCCTCAGCTCAACTTGAGGTTGAGGCTCGAAGTCTGATTCAACTGAATTAGCTTCAAGTTTGAAATAGAGTAAAACAGTGTTAATTACTTACCTGAGATGTCCGGAAGAGTTTCATGCCTTCCTTTATCTACAGACTCTAACCGTTGGGGCTGGGGTGGCCTTGTAGGTGTTGGGATGCGTTCAGGCTTGCTGAAATTCAAAGAAGGAATAAAAAACTCAACTTCTTTTTGGAAATCGGTTTATACCTTTCTATAGAAATTTTCTTTGCAGGGGTATTTAACATTTCTTGTGGGTGATGCTTTAAATACGAGATCTCCAGCTCCTGTAACTTTATCTGCTGCAACAAGGTGGCAACATAATTGTCATTGCGTTTATCCACTTCTTCAATTCCAGAATCTTGAGTTCCCTTCCTTTTTAAAAATCTCTTTCAATATAGGTATTTTTAAAACTGAATTATTGAATTATTGATTAACCAGATTTTCTATTTGAATGATTTTTCATGTTTGAAGAAAGTAACTTTCTTACTGGGGTGACATGTTGAAACCTCCTCCTTTAAAAGATACAATTTTGAGTGATCCACAATTTTGGCAGGGTACATTTCCTTTACTTGGACTACGCAAACCTGCAAAAGTTATGAATTTCAATCTTTTAACCAGCAAATGAGTACAAATGCCTCTTTTTTGATTATTCTGGACTATTTTTTGTTTTGTCATTTTTTGGAAACCTGGGGTCAAAGGTTGTCCGGCCTGCAGGGTTCTTTTTCACGGTGCAATACTTTTAAGCCATAATTATAATGTACTGGGTTTCTCAGCTTAGAGTTGAACCTTGATATTCTCAATCCCATTTTGATGCCAAACATCTTTTGTTTATTTCCATAGTTTTTCGAGATTTTCTCATAGGCCCAAGCAGTAGGGGTCTAAATGTGACATAAGATGTTACAAAACCGTGATTGTGTGGTCATGAAATAAGGCTGGGTAAAAGAGGGTCGGGATTTAAACTAGAGAGATGATAAATATAGAGTGCTTGCCTCCCTGCAAGCTGGGCAGACAAAAGCCAGGGTCACCGTACCAGCACGGATTCAGCTGTTCGGGGTTTTATGCTCATGGCAAAAGATTAAATTTGTTTTATAATTTCTGGTGTCCATTGGTTCTCAAAAAAAAAAATTCAAGTGAAACCTTT
>Ga0194133_10006758_pt1 | contig 14001 bp, 14 predicted proteins | sample TA2KigOf40mmetaG_FD_155448 | JGI IMG/M metagenome (GOLD analysis project Ga0194133, IMG submission 155448) | Freshwater microbial communities from Lake Tanganyika, Tanzania - TA2015055 Kigoma Offshore 40m | ecosystem: Environmental > Aquatic > Freshwater > Lake | place: Tanzania: Lake...
TGCCTCTTTGGTTTCCGACCAGCGTGACTCGAGTAGTTGTGACATTATAGTTCTCCTTAAACTTTAAGTCCCGCAAGCCTGCGGATGTCAAAAATTTCAGCAGTTTTTTCTTCACTGCTTGCTTGTTGTGCCTGCTTATCGCCTGTAATTTCTTTTGCCTCTGTGAGTGCTTTCTTCGCCGGTGCTCCACCATCCATTACAGCTGGTAAGTACTTGTCGAAAGCGCCGCGTAGTTTTTCGGTCTGAACAGATTCTAGTAATTCTTTCATTACTGTACGCTTGTCGCCACCTAACGGGCCTAGCAATTCGCTCATAACTTCCTTGCGAGTAGCCATGTCTTTGGCAATGCGTAATTCTGATTCACGACTTTCTACTAATTTTTGTGTTTCTGCAACAATTTTTGCTGCCTCTTCTAATTCTGCTTCTTTTTGTTTTACAGCTTGAAGAAGTTTTGAAGTTTCAGATTTCTCATTGAGATGAGATGCAGCATATTCGCTGGCAAAACTTTCAAAGATTCTGCGACCAAAGTCGTTCTTACGAGCAGCTTCAATGTCTTCTCTCAACTGAGTCATTTCAGAACGTAGGCCTTTCGACACTGTTTCTTCAATAATTTTAGCTGAACGAGAAATAAAATCTTTCTTGATAGCTTCAAACTTAGCTTTGCTTTCACGTACTAGACGCACTTTGGTTTCAGCTAAGTCTTTCTTATCTGAGTGGAATTCTGCGATTTCTTTCGCTAGTGCATCCACTATAAAAGATTCTAATTTTGTAACATTTTCTGCAACTGCTTTACGATCTGCGTGTAATTCTGCTAATTCTTTCTTTAGATTATTCAAGACAAAAGATTCTAAAACTTGAGAATCTTTCAGCATTTTTTCTGTATATCGAGCTTTAGCTTCAATAAGACTTTGACGATCTTCGGCCAACTCTACTAACTCAGCTTGTAAGCGATCTGTTAGCATAGCTTCAACGGCTTCGACCATTGCAGACTTGTCGTGCTCATACTTTTGAGCAAATTCTTCACGTAGTTCAGCAGTGACTTGATCACGGTTTTCTTGAATTCTGCTTTGCCAAGCATTTTCAATTTCCGATTTCATTTCTTCGGAAATCACATTGTTTTCAAACAACTGTTTTACTATATCTAACATGTGATTCTCCTCTGGTTATTTTAGTCCAGCGATAATTCGCTTGAGACTCTCTGCTAGGTATTTTTGTGCCTTGATATCGCCTTGGACTTGTTGTGCTATTCTAAATGCCTGATATCCACCTGTATTGTTCATCAAGTGTTCATAAACTGGTGTTGGGTATGCTCCCGGGGCAGATGGTTGAGCTACTACGTCAACGGTGATAATTTCAAAATCTTGAACATTACCACTGCCATCTACTTCGCCTGAGCCTCTACTACTTACTCCCAACTTAACTCCCGACTCTAACATTGTCTGTACTAGATTACCCATTGGAGTAGGAAGTACTTTAAGTTTTCCGTAGCCGTTAGGACCGTCCATCCACATCTTGGTAATCATGTGCGAAACACGATCAAGATTGATTTTTAAATCCTGCGGGTGATCAACTTCTCCTAGCACGGAGTATCCACCAGCGATCTGTTCATTGAGCGTTTTGACAGCCCTGCCAATTTCTTGAGAAGAATAAACACGTTGATTTGCATTACGGATATCTCCTTGGATGCAAATACCGTTTAGGTGCAGCGACTTTTTGCCGCTGCCCTCTTCCTCGCTCTCCAATACAATCTTGGCCTGATCGAAACTCAAATGTTCGCTAAGAGTATGCTTCACCTATGTGTCCTATTATCTACGACCACGGAAAAGGCTTGCTGTGTCAGTCTTGCCTGCGCTGCCACCTGCTCCAGAAAACTTGCCTTCAGCTTCACCTTTCTTTTCAGCGCCGTGACCTGGCTCTTTCTTAGAAAAAGCGGAACCTGCTTTGCCGCCTGGAACGTTAATATTACCTGCATTATCTTCTTTAGCTGTGCCTTTTAGTAAACCTGAACCTTTTAGTTGTCCTTGATTAGCTAATACGCCGGCTTCTTCTTTGCTGCTTAGAATGTTGGCTGTGGTGCCACCCATGTCGTTCTTGGAAGCAACAATACTTTTAGAATTTAAGCTAGGCTTGTCTCCTTGTGCGCCGGTGCCTACTAAAGCACCTTCGCTAGCACCTTTCTTTTCAGCGCCGTGACCGCCAGCTACTTTTTCTACATACTCACGCACAGTTTCTAGCTCTGGATCAAAAGCATCTTTCATTTCGCCTTCTTCACCGCCCATTTCGCTGTCGCCGCCCATAGCATCAAACTTAGCTTGAAGTTCGTCTACGATAGCATCTAGATCTTGAAATAGTTCTGTTGGTTCTTTGTCGGCTAGATCTTCTTCATCGTCGCCTTCTGAATCTAGCTCAGCTTCTAATTCGTCTGTTGGATCACCGCCCATTTCATCGTCTGCTTCAATAGCGATATCCTCAAATTCTTCTTTCATTTCGTCGTCACTGTCATCTTCATCTGGATCTGATGATTCTTCGACGTCGTCATTACCTTCTTCTTCATCGTCTTCTGCTGCTTCTTCGATTTCTTCATCTTGTAATTCAGATTCGATTAAACCCTCATAAATTTCACGGGATTTAGCAACCACATATTCGTGGAATAATTCTTCTGCTTTGGCTTGATCTTCATTGACCAGGCGCTCGAGCATTTGCTCGAGTAATGATTTATTTGCCATGTTGTGTTCTCCTCAAGATGGTTAGGCTGTGTTTTATTTAATGCGCAGATTAAAAAAGATGGTTAAATGGTGTTTTTTTGAAGATTTTCATTAGAATAAGTACAATCTGGATAAGTTTCTGCAAACTGATCGTAAGTAATATGTCTAAGGTTTGCCAATTGCGGTCCTAATTGATCAGGTATAAAATCTCCAGAATTTGTTACTCTAACAAATTGTGTATTTCTAAATTCTTTTATAGTTCTTTCTGTTTGAGTTAACCAATTACCGTGAAATGTAGCTACATCAGAACTTTTCTTATAATTGTATGTATCTGCATACACATTGTTAAATTTGCCATTATTGCCTTGATAATCGAATCCAAAAATATAGATTTGTTTATTACCATGAGAACAGGCAAACCATAATGCTGTTGGTCCTGAACTCCAACCTTTGTGTGGATTAAAAAAATTTATACAATGTCTAGTAGAAATTCCTTTGTTAGGGTTGGTCCAAACTTGATGTTTTTTGTGATATCCTGACCCAATTATTTCATTGACCATTTTAACATCTACAGCTATGAGATAATGAGGTTCAAATTCCCTATATATGGCATTACATGCATATACAGTGCCTTTATCTAAAAGGTTATTATGATTTAGGCGTAGTCTACTAGTGCCGTTACCTAGTACAAATGCTGCGTTATTGGGCTGCTTGCTCTGCTTCACCTGCTGGAGTTCCGTACATTTGTCTGACAAATTCCAGCTCGGATTCTTTTTCTAATTCGTGCGCTTCGCTCTGCATCCTTAATTGATTGATCTGACGTAGAGTCAATCTTATTTTTCTTGTATCTTTTTTATTCAACACAGATTTATCTCGAGCATTATCGTATCGACGATCGACGGTGTAATCGTTATTTTTTTCGTTGAAATAAAGGAATTCAAGTAGAAGCATACTTTATTTATTATTGAGCTGGTTGTTCTGCAGGAGCTGCTTCTGCGCCTGCTGCTGCTTGATTTTCTGCTGCTGCGGCCATATTTGGCTCGGCTTCTGCTGTTTGATCTGCGGTTTCGGCGCCGACTACAGAAGGTGTTATGCCAACAGATCTCATTTGGGATCCGGCATCTACTATTGGTTTAAGATTTGCACCTTGCTCTTCTCTCCACAGCGATTCGTTTTCTTTGATTTCTTCTTCAGTAAGTCCTAAGAATCTCTTTAAGGCAAAACGTTTACTTAAATGTGGAATTTGTTGTAATTGTGCAAAGGTAGCAGCACGAGCTGTGTCTAGTTCTGATTGACGATAGGCAGCAAAGTTTTGAGGCGGATTAAACTTTAATTCAAAAAGACTTGAATCTATGTTGATACCATTTTGATTTAACCAATATTTAAATTCCTGATCAAAAGTTTCAACGATCATAGATTGCAATCGTTCACAGTATTTGTTGAAACGTAGTTCTTGAATATAAGCAGTACCAACTTTTCCATCTGCAATATTGTTAGGCTGTTCGTCAATCTGTGTAGGTAGATAACTACTAGGTATGCGCAGAGCTCTAAACAATTTATTTGTGAAATATCTAAGATCTGTGATTTCACCTAAATTAGTGCCGCCAGCTAGAGTTTCTACTTTAGATCCTCTGCCTTCTGCTGTTTGAGGAAAGAAATAGTCTTCAGAAGCACTCAAGGGGTTATAACTAGCATCTACTACATTCTGACCGCCACCAGTTGATGAAGGAATACGTCTTTGTTGAATTTCATTTTTAACACGCTCAACAAAGCTCATGGCCATGTGTGCTGGCATGTTACCTACATCAACATAGAAAATTCTACGCTCAGGAGCACGTTGTATACGATAGATAATAATAGCATCTTCCAACAGTTCTTTCTGTTTATAAACTTTGAACACTGATTCTAATAGACTGTTACCAAACGGATAATTGTTGTCTAAGCCTTCACTGAGGCTGATGTGTACCACATTTTTAGAATCTATAGCGATTTCATTAGTTTGATTTTGAAATCTTGTTCCTGGAGGTCTAGCAGCGTCGCCTACCATACCACGACCAAATCCTCCGCCACTGGTATATGAACTTGTGCCGCTAGGTGCTGTATTTGTAGTTCCATGAGGAGTAACTGCGATCATTTCTTTGAAATTAAAATTAATGTCTTTGATCACATATTGTTCTGGAATTTTACCTTCGGATTCGTTAACAATAATTTTTGTAACTTTCGCTGCATCAACAAACAACCATTTTAATGTTTGGGGATCTCTAACAAAAAAACAGTCACCGTATTTGAATGAATTACGCACTATGCGAAAAATTCTTGTTTCAAAATTTTGTTGTTTGGTCCATTTCTGTAAACTTTCTTTGATCAGTTTAACTTCTGTGGAAGTAGGCTTTCCTCTAAAAAAAGTATGAAACGGTGTGGCATTTTCTTTATCTTTTTGTGTACAAAATTCTGCTAGAATATCTAAGGCAGCGTTGACTTCTGAATCCATATCCATAGTGTCATATTGCATATAACGTTCAATACGATTAGGAGCACCTGCATATACATCTGGTAAAAACGAAGAATAATTTTGACGTGCTGGTCCTGGCCGTCCACGCTGTGTCAATGGACTGCTAGACCCACTTTGGTTCTCCATTTTTACAGGTGTAAAATACTTTTTCCAAGACATTTAATTTTTTCCTTTAAGCAGCTACGTATAAGTCGCCACTTTGGGCAATGTTTCTTTGAACAGACAATTGCCTTTCATTTACATCATTCACACGTTTGGTTATAGCAATTAGTTGATCCATCTTAGTATTTAACTGCGAAAGCAGGGTAGCAGATGTTTCTTGAGTACCTGCCGGTGCTGAAGGTCCTGATACTGATCTGCCTTCTTGCCTCATCCTTTCTTGTTCTGCTGCCACGGTGGATGTCTGTGTTGTTTGATTTCCTGGAGTAACTGCTGCGGCAGCGGCAGTAGCTGATGGGGTAGCAAATTGAGCAGCATAGGTATTGACTTTGGATAATACTTCGCCTCCGAGATATCCTTGACCAGGTTTTACTGCTTTACCTGCTACCTGCGATGTAGCCAACATATTTGCCTGCTCTTGGGTCATATTATTAGTGTCAATGCCCATTTGAGCAGCCATTCTCTTTTGACCTTTTTTCATATACCAAGCAGTTACTTGAGCAGCTATATCCGGCTGATTAACTAAATCTGGATTTTCTACAAGTCTATTATCTCCGTATATTTCTTTAGATGCAGCGGCGTAATTATTTTTACCTGTGAGTTGTATAAATCCTCGTCCACGATATTTGAATCCATCACCTGGTTCAGTATTTCCCATCTGTTGGCCCAATTTGGTTCCCGAACCATACATCATTTCCCCCATCTTCTGAGGGTCTTTTTTAATTTCGTTTAATTCCGCATCAGACTTTCCAGATGCTCTTGATCCAAATATTGATCTTATTCTTTCGTTGCTGGTGTTTCCATAATTTAGATTTTCGTTTATAGATTTGCCGCCGGTCTCTTTCATCACATTTCCCAGTGTTGCAGCAATATATTTTGGATCTGTAATACCTTGTTTTTGTAGTGCAGCTTTGATAAGATCCATATTCTTGGCTTGATCTTGATTCAACGGCGGGGGAGTTCCCGCACCCGTAACTGGTGATGTGGCTGTTGTTCCCGGTTGTGTTTGTCCTTGTGCTTGACCTGTCATTCTCTTTTTCAAACTGTCAAACATTTTTTGCGGTGTGCTCATGTCAATGGGCACAGGAGCAGGTTTAGATTCTTCTTTTTTAGTTTCTGTTACGGCAGCAGATGCTACTTGTTCTTGTTTTTTTGATTCTGTTAATTTTTGAGATGCTTCTTCTTCTTTCTTTTTCTGTTCAGCTGCGGCTTTTGCTTGTTGATACTCTTCGCCTTGTGTCTTTCTACGATCGTCTCTGGCTTTTTCTCTTTCTTTTAATTCTTCTCTTTCGGCTTTCATAGCCTCTTGAGCTTGTTTTATTTTTTTATTAGCGTCGCCAAATGTCAATTTATCTAACAACCATAGAAATCCATCTCCCAGTGTTAATAATAAACCTTTTAAATTATCTTTGATAGCTTCTATAGCATCTGAAAATGTCCAGCCTGCTCCTTTGACTTTGTCTGATACATACTGGAATACTTTATATAACGCATAGCCGGCTGCTACAACAGCAAGAATAGGCAAGGTTACTTTCAACATACCTAATGCAAATGCTCCAATGGGAGCTAATGATGCTGTGAGTCCTAAAGTCTGTAATGCCTGCACAACATTATGTGCAAATATCGCAGTCTTTAATAACGCAAATATTCCAATCAGAGGAGCAGCAATCATAGCTATAGTACTGAAGTTATTAGCCATGAACTGGAATGCTGGCACTACATAATCCTTAGTGACATCTGTAAGCACTGTGAATACCTGCATCATTGTGTTTAATAAACCACTGTTAGCTAAAAATTGTGAAAATACATTACTGGTCTGAGCAATCTTTTCTTGATACTCTTTTAACTTTGCAGGATCAAGACCTTGTGCCTGTAATTGTTTTTCCTTAGCAGCTCTTTCTTCTGCGGCCTTTTGTTGTTCGGCCTGAACTTGTCCCAGAGTTTTTTGATTAGCTGCGGCATCCATAGCACCTACATAAAAACGTTTACTAGCTTCGTCTCCATATAAGGCCATGTTTTCTGCTACGCCAGATTTAGTAAAGTTAGTAACTTCTTTCTTATAGGCTGCATTAATTTGTGCTGCTTGATCTGCACCCATCTTACCCGTAGTTCTGATAGATTGGTTTAACTGCATCATGTTACGTGCAGATTCTGGCAAGAATGCTAAAGCCTTTTTACCTGCTTCAGATGTTGCAGTACCTGTAGCAATAATTTCTTTCATACCTTCCTGATGTTCGGCAGGTATGCTGTCCATTAAGTTTTGTAAGTTACGTTGACTGTCAACATCTAACTTACTCATGATGTTTCTAAACTGTGCGTCTTTTAATCTAGCTTCTCTTTCTCTTTCTAACTCTTGCTTATTCTTACCTGTTAATTTAGTTAATGCATCTAAATCTTTTAGATATGCTCCGGTTTGAGAAACCAACTGATCATTAGACATTCCTTCTAATCGACCTGTAGCAGCCAATTGTGCAGAATACCTGGCAAAACCGTTGTTTATATCTTCTGTAGAATAACCTAATCTAGCTAGATCATTGCCCAGTGGAGTTGACTTAATAGCTTTACCTAATTGAGCTAGACGTCTAGCACCTTCTTCTGATGTTCCTCCTAGTAATGCTAACTGCTGACCATTTCTAGCTATAATGCCTGACAACTGTTCAAAGGTTAATCCTGCACCGGTCGCAGCACCGATCATATCGTTAATACTGCCTCCAAAGTTTGCACCTACTGATGCACTTTGTTGGAATGCCTTGTATGTTTTTTCTGCTGCGCCGGCAACTGCACCAAATACTCCTGCTAAGACTCCTCCTACTATAGGAATAGAATTCATGGAGTTAGCGGCCGATGTCATGCTATTGCCAACATTTGCTAATGTTGACAACAAGTTAGTCATTCCTAAAGCGAGATTATTAACAGCATTGCCAAGTGTAGCCATTGCTGCCACTTGTTCTTGTGCTCTCTTGTAGTTTTTGTCGTCTAGTAAGCCTTTTTTCTTGGTTTGCTCTTTGGCTTTTTCGTTTTCTTCGTTAAGGCCTTGCTGTGCTTTAAGACCTTTATCGAACTCATCTCTTTGTTTTTTACTTGCTTTGGCTAGACGATCTAATTCTTTTTCTAATTCTTTTACTAATTTTGGATCCATGCCGCTGCCGCCAGATTTGCTGGCTTTGGCCGCGGCCGCAGTTTGCGCTAACATTGCAGCTAGAATCTGCTTTAAGGTCAGTTCTGTGGCTGCATTGTTTAATTGGATTGGTTGACCGCCTAGATCGCCTGTTACGTCTGCCATTTAGTAAAAATCCTAAAAACTACGCATATAAATATATGACTAGATAAAGTATTTATCGGAGACAAAAATGCCAGATCAAACCATTCAACGGGTCAAGAAATCTAATCCTCTTGCCAATTATTTTAGACAACCAAAGTTGTATCTCAAATTACCGAGTCACGGTGAATTTTATCCTAATGGAGTTCTGGACACAAGTGAAAATGAAGAATATGCTGTATATGCTATGACAGCGAAAGACGAATTAATGTTTAAAACTCCTGATGCTTTGATGAACGGCCAAGCCACAGTTGAAGTCATTAAAAGTTGTATTCCAGCTATTAAAGAACCGTGGCTAATGCCCAGCATCGATCTTGATGCCTGTTTGATCGCTATTAGAATCGCCACTTACGGTGAAGGTATGGATATTAATGCTAGTTGTCCCAACTGCAATCATTTAAATGAGTTCGAGATGAATCTACTTTCTTATCTTGATGAAACTAGTAAATTTGAATACCAATCAACGTTATCTGTAGGACCATTGACTATTCATATTAGACCATACTCTTACAAAGAAATTTCTAAAACGGCTATAAAAACTTTAGAACAACAAAAAATATTTGAAGTTGTTAACGATCCAAATATTTCAGACGAGGAAAAAGTAGAACGTTTTGGTCAGAGTTTTGTAAAATTAACAGAATTAACTGTGGATGTAGTAGCAGGATGTATAACTAAAATTTCTACTCCGGATGGAGATGTTGAAGATCAAAATCTAATATTAGAATTTATTGAAAATTCACCCAGCGAAGTGTTTAATATGGTTAATGATCATATAAAAGATATGAAAGAATTAATGACTTTAAAAGCACAAGATGTTGAATGTTCCCAATGTAAACACAAATGGTCTGTGACAGTGACGATGGATCAAACAAATTTTTTCGGCAAAGGATCTTAACACTGCCTCAGGCTGAGATCCTTGAATATGTAAAATCTATTGAAAAAGAGGCAAAAGGTATTAAGAAAGACATTCTTAAAATTTGCTGGTATATGCGAGGAGGAATAAATTATTCCGAAGCAATGATGCTTAGTCACGAAGAAAGAATGATTATATCCGATATAATTAAAGATAATCTAGAAACTACTAAAAAATCAGGTCTGCCTTTTTTCTGATGTATAACTATTGTCTAAAAACTGAAAGTTCTATAAGATTAGAATTACTAAAATTTATTTCTAATCCAGATATTAATTGGAGATTACGTCATTTCTTCTCACCAATAAAAGTCGTAGATATTCCTAAACAAATATTAGCCAAAGATAATGTGATTGTTCATTCAGAATAATCTTTAATATTTTCTAAATAAGCTGAAATTTTCAGCTACCATTGAGCCTTTTCTTATTACAGAATCTGATGTTGGTCCCATAATACGCTCTCGGTCAGCGTCAATTTCTGCTTGACTCGGTCCTGCAGCCTTCTTACGGGCTTTGCCTTTTTTAGCTACAGGTTCGGCAGTGGCTGTGGCCGCAGATTGTGCGTTAGGATTACCAGTACCGGCCTTATGAACTTTGCCTGTTGATGTTGTAGTTGTTGTTCCTCCTGTGCTACTAGGAGTTGTTGCTGGAGATTGAGCTGTTAAATCTTTGGCCATTGATCCCATAGCACTTGGAGCTGCGGGTTTAGCAGCAGGTTTAGACATTGCTGCTTTAACTTTAGGATCTGCCTGCAACATCGTTACTATTTCTTTTTGTTGCTCTGGAGGTAAAGATTTAACTGCTTTCTGAGCCTGAGCATAAGCTGTTCCGCTGGCTGCATCATCCTGTGCAGCATTTTGTTTTGCTGCTCCGGCCTTAGCTGGTTCAGGTGCATCGGTGGTTTGTGTTACAGGACCAATTGACGTTACACCACCACCTGTACTGCCGCTGGTGCCTTTAGTGGCAGGATTGACTGCCACAGGTGCTGCTGGTTCTTCTCCTCCTGCTGCTGCTTTGTTTAATTTTCCAAAAGTACTCTGTGGTTTAGATTTTTGTGCTGGTGCTGCGTTTGATTGGCTTGTTGGTGTTGTAGTGGTTGAAGCGCCAGCAGCAGGTGCTGCTGTGTTAGAAGTACCTGCATCAGCGGTAGATTCATCATCGTCTGCTCCGCCTACTGTGGCTTTACCTGCTTGAAATCCCTTTTTAATAGCTTTGCCAAGACCTGCTACGCCGCCTGCTACTGCGCCTACAGCTTTGGCAGCAGCCCCTGCTCCTCGACCAACTGCTGTTCCAATCTTGTTTAGAATAGGTCCTTCTTTAAGTTCTTTACTTTCTACTAGTATTTCAGTAATTTTCATTTTTCGTCCCTTAGAAGGCAGTTATACAGTCTGCGCTTTCATAACTTTGGCACCACCTAATAGGCTTTTTAGTAGTCTAGCCTTTCGATCTACAGGTAATTTAATTACCATTTGTTTAACAGTTTCAAAATCAGCTTGATTTTTTCCTGTACCAGGTGCGGGCAATTTCATAGTAGTATATACTGACTTGACCATTTCACTGTCTATGCCTTGCTTGGTAAGAAAATCAGCCAGCGCATCTGAATCTGTAGGAGCACCGGCTTTTTGCCAAGCACTGTTTAATTTGTCTGCGGTAATCTTAGTAGTGATGTTGCCAGCTTTTTTCTTGATCCAATCCATAGGACCTTCGTCTAATCTTTGTAATTTGTCAAACACTAGATAAACTTGTCCTTCGCTGAGAGGTCTTGTCTGTAAATAAACACTTTCTTTTTTATCTTTGCTGCTAGAACCTGTGGCCGCAGCCACAGCTCCTTGACTTATTGCCTGTAGACCTTCTTTGGCTGCTTTGATCCAATTTAATAAAGAATCATTTTTCAAAAGATCTTGTCTTGCGATTTCTAGAGTATTGACTATGTTATCTCGATATTCTTTGCTTTTAATTATTTCAGCAACATTTTGCAATTGATCAAATCCTTCCAAGGCTGCATCGCCCCCCATGCGCAGGAGACTTTGAGCTGATCTAACTGCTGAAGCCATTTCTGGATCAACGATTATATCTACACCTTCTATTCCCTGTACCCATTCCATGCCGGGAGCCCTAAGAGTTTTAGTAGCAGAGAAAGTAACTTGTTCAAATCCAGCCGTTTCCGGACCAAAAGGCAAAGATGAAATTCTCATCGATTGGGCCACATCGCCCAACAGTTCAAAGGCTTTACCGGATAGATAACCAAATACTGCTGTCTTAATACCTTTGCCCATAGCAGTTGAAAGTTTTTCGCCTTTGATTAATTCAGCAGCACCGCGTAAAACTTGACCAGCTATGGCACCCCCTACAGGACCGCCTGCCAACGAAGCCAAAGCAGTAAGTACACCAATAACTGCTGCGCTCTTACCCGGATTTTCTTTCATCCATGTACCAAAACCAGTTAATTGTTTGTCAAGCTCAGGGAACTTAGCACCAATTTTAGATTTGAGCTGTTCAAATTTCTGATCGGCCATCTTTACAGGAGTTGTATCCTGTAGCCATTTACCCACGTTATTGATGATTTCGTTGGCTTTTTTAGGTACGTCTACGGCTTTACCTAATAATGTTCTGTTACCGCCAGCATCAGTAGCAGCTTTTTCCACAGCACCAAATACCCCTTGTATCTGTTGTGCAGTTAAACTAGCTTCGATCAAAGGACGAAGTTCATTATAGATACCTTCTACGATCCTTTTTTGATCATGATCTAGACCTTGACAAGATTCTACGAGAATCTTTTTAGAATCCGACATATGATCTTCGATGAGGATATTATTAATTTTCATGATCTAAATCCGTTATTGTTTATTTATTTGAATAACGAGCTTGCGCTCGTTTGCGTTATCGCTTCCGCTCAACGCATTTTTCTTCTTTTTAAATTTATCGAAGTTATTAACTGCGAAGCAGTTTTAAGATTATCCAGATTCTATGGTCACACTTAGCCCGTTTCCGGGCTAAGAAAACATTATCCGAGTTCGACAAGTCACACAGCATTATAGCATTACAGAGGCGGTCATCCGGTACCTCGAGCCACGTCTTAATATGACGGCAGTTGTTATGTAAATGCTGTCTTGCATAACAACGTGGGGTTTTTCTCCCCTCTTTTGGCCTATATCCGCTCCTGTAACAACCAAACAGCAGGCATTTTGCTGTCAACGTCCTGTAAAGGATAGTGGTTGAGTACCTCTGCGGCGAGGAAATTTCTGTCCCTGTGACTAAAAAGTCCAGTTGGCTTACTGTTAGACACCCGAAAGTTAAGGCCGGTGCGAGCCTAAATAACCGCGTTATTTTGCCTTAGATTGTTCTAAAAGACGCTGCCTAAGTATGTTTGAGCCGCCGACTCTGACGTTTATAATACCATTATAATAGTCATCTGTTTCCAGGACTCTGCGTTCAAACTGCTCTCTTGCCTCTAGATATGACATTTCTGCCTTGGATTTGCAGTAATAAAGTATTTCTCTTGTGAATTTTTCCGGACCTAGTGCTTGGACATCTGCTTGTAACCTATCCGATGAACCCCAGTAATCGCGCCAGTCGCTTTCTACTGTGCTTCTGCGTTTAAGTTTTTTGCCTTTGAGTGGCGGTTTTGTGCGTTTAAACTGTGTTAGTTTCTTGCCTATGTATTTCTGTCCGGTATGTAGATTGGTGATGAGATAAACAAAGCCTATAAAGCCTTCGGGTATTTCTTCTACTTGGTGATTTTGGTACGTCCACAGCACTCATTTAGTTACCTTTGGAGGTCGACCTATACGACCGTTTCTGGCTGCTCTACGTTCTTGCCTTTTTTCTTGTATTTCTACTCTTCTTACACTTGCCTCATTGCGTATTTCTGAAAGCCAATATCTTGCCTTTATTCCAGCCTCGTCGGATCCACGATACTCAAAGCGTTCTTGCCACTTAAAGTATTCTTGAAACGCTTTGATCATTCTATCGTGAGATTCGGTCGTCATTGCATTATTTCAATATCTGTAGAATAACTGGTAAATCCGTTTTCTTTAATTACTTTTAATACATGATTTACCCTACTGGTCAAATCATCTCTATGCGAAATTAGAAATACATTCTTGTCACGTTCTCTGGTCATACGTTTCAGCACCGCGATGCTAGATTCTACACCAGACGCATCCATGCCGGAATCGACTAACTCATCAATAAACAATAAATTGATGCTGTGGTATAGATTTTCCCATACGTCACGGAACGCCCAACTGAGGCTTAAGATTAATCTATTACGTTCGCCTCTACTGAGATTGTCAAAATCTAGATCTTGACCTAGCTGAGTTATTATAACACTAAGATCATTTTGAAATTCTACGATATGCGGCAATCCTATCTTATCGAGATAGTAGGTTAATCGT
>Ga0194133_10006759_pt1 | contig 14001 bp, 9 predicted proteins | sample TA2KigOf40mmetaG_FD_155448 | JGI IMG/M metagenome (GOLD analysis project Ga0194133, IMG submission 155448) | Freshwater microbial communities from Lake Tanganyika, Tanzania - TA2015055 Kigoma Offshore 40m | ecosystem: Environmental > Aquatic > Freshwater > Lake | place: Tanzania: Lake Tanganyika...
TCAGGATTAATCCTGTTCAAACCTGCTACAAGTTGAGCAGGAAAGTGGGTGAGTCCCGCTCAGGACCTTTGGGGCAGGAAAGAGGATATAAATAAAACTGGGATAGACCTCTCAATTTTGCAAGGATTGAAGGGTCTGTTTGTCAGAGGCCTTGCATGAATGGTTTTGAGTATAAAAATCACTGTCAAAATATCAGTTAAATTTGAACTTTGAAACTATATTTTTGTTTTCAAGCACCCAAAGTAGCTGATTTTGAGGCTTTTTTGGCTAATGAGGCTCTGCTCTGGTCTGTTTAGTACTACTTAGACTCGTTTGTAGTATTCCTTTACAAATCCAAATACGAATCTTAAATGACTTTAAACAAATAATGTTGGATTTGTTTGTTTAGGCAAATATGTGATTACTAAATGCGTAGAATGGATCTGGCAGCTTTAAAATTGAATCTATTTTGGGAACCCTAAGGAGCAGAGTTGACAGGCTGTTCTTGAGCTACAGTCTTATAGATTGATATAAATAGTCTGCTCTGTCCATGTAGATTTTCCAGATTATTTTCCAAATGTCTACCCGAATGAGCTTTGAAAATCATGCTTAATTCTTTTTTTATGTCTGCAGAACTGAAATTGATCGGAATGGGTTTGGAGCCACTATTTTCGCCTTCGCTTATGCTTATCCAAATGGACGGAGAAATGGACAATATGTACAAGAACTTTTGTGGTACTTTCCATCCATCTTGTCAATAAAAGTTAAAATCGATGTTCCGAAAAGAGTAATTTATGCTGATAATTTTTAAGGGAGCGCCATTGTGGTGGAATTGCTCCTGGATTTTGTGTTGTGCACAAAAATGGCGTGAGTGTTGACAATCGACTGGATAACCTGACAATTGTGCCAAACATTGTTGCCTCTACTTGGTACAATCAAGTAAGCATGACCAAGTCAAGGACTGAATTCCACATAAGAAACCTTTTTTTTGGTCTTTCCTTTAGGCTAAGCAAAAACATCAGCCTTCCTCTTCAAGCAACTCAGATTCTGACAATACTTACCTGACTCCTAAGATTGAACATCTAGCTAGTGAAGATCCTGGACAAAAGTCATCAACACAAAGGCACCCTGATCAATCAGAGGAAAAACGAGAACAAACCCTTTATTGGATAGCTATTCAACAATTGCCAATAGAATCACCTGAAGAAGTGAGTGGATGTCAGCTAGCTTTACCAAAAAGAAATACTAAATATTTAGATTTGCCCTCTTAACCAAAATGTGTTAAAAATGGTGCAGCAAAGGCTCAGGCTAAAGATACCCAGTAAATTAAAGCCTAGTCTAACTTGAAACATGCTGAAAAGTCTAGAGATTGAGTCCAGGACCTAAAATCTCAATTCTTATAACCAGATCAAACTTAAACCTGCCATTGCAGCATGTTTTACTTGTAATTGAACTGATAAAGATTATTCCTAAGAGCTGCATACGTGCGAGCCTTATGCATTCTTATTAGTGGAATAAAATTGACCCGGTATAATGACACATACCATGTGTTAATGATAATCTATCCTATGGAATGAAAGTCTATAAGTAAATGCTCAAAATACTTTATTGAAAATAAGGGTAAAACTTACATACTATACTTGAACCTACGGCCTAATTATCCTGCACAATTTTACGTCTAAATAACTAGTTGACTTTTTTGGCACGCAGGCTTGTATATATCAGCATAGGAAGCAGGAGCACAATAATCAAGTGTGCTAGGAAATCAAATGTGGATGAATAAGTTTCATGATCAAAATAATAGGGTACTGAAAGTAGAAAAAGCAATAAAAAGTACATAGAATCCAGGTTTTGACATTTGTGGGTTTGTTTTGTTAAGTTTTTTAATGCCTTTATCTGAAAATTTTCAGGAATAACAAGATAGCAAAAATGACCTATCAATTTCGACTTCATCACTAATAGCTCAATAACAATTTCAGTATTATTCTGAGGGATCTGTGATGCGTTACTACGATTGCCATGGACAAGTCATAGAAGGAACCGACTTATGCTATGATGATCCATTTATGCACTATGAATGTAGGTACCCACCTTGTACCAGAATTGAAAAGGAACTGAGGGAGTTCTCCATTTGTGGAAGATGTCAGGTACAAATAATCATAAAATGCGCTCAATTCAAGTTATTTTCTTTATTTCACTTTTGCGATATTTTAACGGTAATATTTAGTTTCTTTCACATTCCTGTTAAGTTCATTTCAAGACAGGGTCAAACCTGGTCTCTCATTCTCACACCTTTTGATATCAAGATAGCATCTCACCACAAGATTTAATCGTTCCTCCCATCAGCAAGTCCCAGCTTGCTGATCACCCTCATTGGTTTTATCTCTGGTCTGAGTCTCTCCTGAGTAAAGGACTGTCATTCTATCAATAAACAGTTTGGCATTGATTCTTTTTCTTCTTTTGCTATCTGGGTTTGATAATTTTCTTCCATGGGCGGGGATCGAACCCACCACCTTAAATCTAAGTGCTCAGATAGGTGCCTTTGACCATTCAGCCTCGGAGACCCCTTTTTTCAACTAGGCCATTTTTATTCTCAAACCTGGTAATCCAATAAACCATCTTGTCTATAGTTTGTGACATTTTATCTGTTACTTAAAGTGAACATTGATGAGATTGGGCTGTAATTTCAGGATGCTCGATATTGTGGAACAAGTTGCCAACAACGTGATTGGGCCTCACACAAACGATACTGCCAAGAGCGACGTCGCCCCATGGTTCCCGGAGTCCCGCCTCAATCTCCAGACCGCTGATTCGAATACAATGATCTCTGTGAATGACAAAATGTCGGCTTCTTTATTTTCCTCCTCTCATCATGATCTCAAAGAAATTACCAATCATAAGTGTAATTTTTGATAGAAAGTCTTTTCCTCTAACAGCTAAATATGCCCAAAGAAAAATCAGTCACTGACTTGTCATAACCATTAGCATTTTACCTCTTTTTACTTTTAATTCTAACTAATGGATTCATTCTTTCACTTTTCTTATAACTTAGATGGTTTATATTCATATTTACTGTTACTCTCCTCCTCTGAATTTCAAATCCATTTTCAGACCATTCAATCACATACCAGCAGCTTTCACTATGACCAGTAATTTGAAAGGAATTCTAAGCATATTACATATTTGACTATTTTGGTGTCTTTTAATATTCCACAAGTTTCCTTCATTATTGACAATCTATGGCTTGTACTTTCCTGCTTTTGTGAATAAGTCTCACTTTCATTTACATTTTGTCAAAGTGTTTCTAGTCCAAAACTTTTGTATTGCATTTTCATTATGTTAAATAAATTTCAGACTTAAAACACCAGTAAAAAAACCTTATTGAACTTACAGCCAAATTATCTCCTCCAAGAATCTAATGAAACTTGGAATTCAAATGTAAGTTTCAGATGGGAATCACTAACAAAATTGTTTTTGTTGAACCCAAAGTACCTAACTTTATATTTTGGCCTTAGGCTGGTCATCCGAAATTTCTGTCAGAGGCTAAACAGAGAATCAATAGATGCTCAAACATCTCATCTCCCACCTTGCTTATGGTAATGCTTGTCTCCTCATGAAATTAAAGCAAGATAACAAACCATCAAAACTCTTAACTGAGATGGAAACCAACCTGTATGAAAAATGTGGATACCCAGGAATGCTATTTGAATTTGATTCATTCAATACACTACCCCTGGACTCTCCCAATTTGCTCAACTACCCCTCAAAACCTTTACAAAACTTTTTCCTTCCTTCACTTCCCTACACTAGCAATCTTCCCATGCACTCAACCATATACCCTTACCCATAGACATCGAATACATAGACCACGTAAGTGACCAAAAATCAGAGAGGTGGTTTACCAACAGCTGACCCAGTTAGGCCGCACCGAATCAGCTGTTGGTAAACCATTAATTTATTACTGTGAAAATTCTTCCAGCTACTCAGGCAGGGGTGCGTGGTCTATATATCCGATGTCTATGACCCTTACCCAGCAATCTCTCTGCACCAATACCCTATAGTGGGGATCAAAAAGGTCTTGGGTTCAAAACCCATCACCTCCAGGCAACCTTTAACTCCTTTTTTCTCCACACTTCCCCTCATATTCCTGCTTTCTACATCACCCTCCTACTCTTTACCCCACTTTCCTGCAACTGCCTTTTCTCATCAATGCAATCCAAACAACAAAGATATGATATATTTAGAGTGAGCACAAAAATTTTAGGATTCAGTTGTTTAGAGTAGTAAGAGGAAAAAACTTGAATTGAGCTTATGATACAATAATGGAGCTCATACAAAGGTGCGGAGTTAAGCATTTTTACAGTAAGGTTCAGACCCGTTCATGGATGTCTGTATGAATGTATGTCACTTACATATCCTCCTTGAGTTTTGATGCTAGAAAGAAAATAGTTAGGGCTTTGGATAGAGTTATTCCTTGACAAGAATTTTGTATACCAGATTTTTTTAATTTTTGTCTAAGAGCTATAGAGATGGGCCCTAACCCAACCCCGAGCATACATTTGACCTGCAGTAAGTAAGAGGCCATCCAGCAGTAAATAAGAGGTTATCCCTCCTTTGACCCGGGTATTTTTTGACCCAACCCGATAATATTTATGTTGACCCATCTGGAAAAAATTGGGATTTTTGGTGGGAATTTTTCCAGACCCATAAGAGGTTGACCTGACCGAGCATTAAAAAATTGACCCGACCCAGTCAAAAATTTTGACCCAGACCCATCACTTTAGGAGCTTAGATATTTAAGTTTAAAGTTTCCCAGGCCGGCTTAAGTATTTAAGCCGACACAATGGATTGTTAAGACAACCAATGCTGTTCAAGATTGCATGGACTTTTTTCTCGTGCAACTAAGCTAGTTTGTACAAGTAATACATATTGTGCCCCACTAAGCTAATTTGTACAAGTAATTACTAATGCTCACAGAAGTTAGTTATTTTTCCTCCGACAAAAATACCTGTCTACTTAATTGTGAATTAACATTTGATGAGTTTATATGATTATTAATGTAGTTAGCACATTCGAATTCTGATTTAAGTTTCACTTTTACGTTACTTTAGTATTTTGACCACGCAACCTTTCTATCCACGTTCGATCCCCAAGCGCTCCTGATCAGTGTTTCACATGTCCATAAAAAGACTTGCATACCTTAACATATTACCTAGTTATTTTTTTTTTGTGCTTAGACGTAAGGCACTGAGGCAGATAATAAGATTTAAGTTTATGTTGTAAGAAAATAAAGTACAACTAACAAACATGTAAAGTATTGTGAGCATTTTTACATGAAGCCTTTTATTTATTTAAGAAGGATTTGTTCATCGATACTGGGTACACAATGTGAAGAGCGCTGATACAACAACGCTATCTCAACCAAGTGGCCCATGCTTGACCTTCGCATGTGCTCTCAGAGATATAGTCTACATCAATACTGGGTACTCCTCATAAAGTGAATCTTAAATTTCATCTTATCCCATATTATAAAACCAATTGATTGTGAAACCTCTAGTTGATCCATATTCTTTCCCATATCTTAATTCAAGAGAGGAATATTTAAAAATATCCAAGGCCTTTTGTCTTCGCTCAAATTTGATTTAAGATTATGACAATGGTAGACCGAGATTGCACACTTGGCAAAACATAAGGAAACAGGTATGGCACACTTGATCAATGCATCCCTTGACACCTAAAATAAACAACTGAGATGACGATATACCTTAAATTTTTTTACCATTATATGCTAGAAGATTTTCTAAAGATAAAACACCAACAGATCAAAACAGTTTTTTTTATAGGCTTTAATAGTTGGTTTTTTTTTACTACAAAATGGAAATATCTTTATTGGGCTATTTCATATATATAAACACCAATTGACACTTGAATGTGAATTATTAGGATATCCCTTAATGTCTAGCCAAGTTTTGAAATCCATGGTGCTCATTCTACTTCCGTATTCCGTGACTCAAATAGACAAAAAAACTTCTCAACCAAACTGGAAAAAATTCATTTTCAAATCTTGAAATTAGATTAACAGGGTTAATAAAAAAATGTGGCTTGTTTTTCACCATTATTTTGAATGGATTCAACAAGCAATTCTCTATTTATGGATAATCAATCAATAAACAGGATATCCATGAAAAAATGAAACTTTTTGAATTTTTTTTCTTGAAAAAAAGACTATTAATTATTGAATTTAATATAGTAGGAAAATGAATCCCAAAAAGATTTCATCCCGAAGTTTTTAGATGTTCCTGGACCTGGTGGTGATGACTCATTCAGTTAATTTTTTCTATTTGGACAAGGTGCCTTCCAGATCCAGACAAGCATTTTAATTAGATTTGACCTTATATTCTAGACAATTTTTTAAAAAAATGATCTTTGTTACTGTTAATAAAAATTTTGAATTTTCCATTCATATTCATATAAACTAAAAAATATTTAAAAGTAAAGTCTTCTTGCAGATTATATGATGATTATTATTCACAAGGCACTCAATCCTTGAAAGAGATAGTTTATAATTCATTCATCACATGAAAAAGTGAACCTCACCCCACTGACAAAAAAAATTTCAAACCTTTAAAACATAACTGTCATTGGCAAAGGATCTGGATTTTTTCTGTATCTATTAAAGTTTGCAAGATTTCAAAGCATTGATCAAAGTATTAACAAATGAAAAAAACTGAACTATTATCAAATGTGATGTACAAAATTGTTTTGCCACATAAAGTTGTACATTTTTCTGCTGAATGTAATTTGGCTTTGTGCAGAAGGCCACCCAATCAGAAAATAATGTCTTGATGTGATGATAATCACATTTAAAGTCAAATCCAATTTAAAGGGAAAAAAATCATTCTAAATGTTTTCAAAAAAGAACCTCATCTGAGGCATAGATGAGAAGAAATATCTTAATTTAAAACAATAATTTCATTTCACAATAATTATCATATAATGCATTCAATGCAAGTTATTTTCTCTATTTCACATTTATGATATTTTAATGACAATTTTCAGTTTCTTTCTCACTCGCTGTTAGACTCATTTCAGGACACGTTCACACCGGGTCTCTCATTCCCACATCTTTTGATATCAAGATATACCATTTATGCACAGGGTATACTCGACCCTCCAATCAGAGAATGCCTGCTCTCTGATTTCCCACATTGGTCCTATCTTTGATACGAGTCTCTCCTATCTATAAACAGTTCAGTATCGATTCTTTTTTCAATTGGGAAGGTCATCACTGGATTTATTGCCCTCACATACTCACCACACATTCCAGACCACAGCCCTGCACTCCCTTATAGTGAGTGAGTTGCTCTGTAAAGAGCAGTAGTGCATATCTTGGTCAAAAATTTTCTCCAAAAATCCAAAAATTTCAATTTTTCCCTTTGGGTCAAAAAAAGCTCATCGTGTCAAGTCAAAAAATAGCCAGGTCAAAAATGGGCCATCCCTGTACTTACTGCTGGTCAGAGCTCGGATGGTCGGGTTGGATTGGTCAGAGCCCATCTCTAAAACAAACTATCCTTTTGATAGCCCTACTCAACCAAGAAATGAACAAATACTATATAAATTAATTGAATATGGGAAATATTATGGTAAATCCTGTAGTCGGGATGAAGCTTCAAGAAATGAGACCAATGAGATACTAACGGTTTATTTGCAAAACCTGCTGGGTTTTATACCCTAGAGACGGATCAGGATATTTTGACAGTTGGATCAGAATATTTGAATGCTTGGATCAGGTCAAAGACCCGGATCGGGAATAATTGGAGTGAGACTAGCTATCAAACTGTAAATATCAACATTTCCAAGAAAGGGGGCTACCTCTTTGGCAGGCGGCCAAACAGTCTTGACAGAAAAAGGGGAATCAAAGAGAGGTGTCTTTGATGGCCGATTACTGTCAATAAATGAGGATCATTAGGGAAAATATAGATTCCTTAATGCAGAATTAATACAAAAGGTATTAATTAAGTTTCGTTGAGCGAATGAGTATTTTAAAGGAAACACTTAGATTACTTTGACTTACAATAGGAAATAAAGTGAATGTAAATTTACTATAATATTATCCAAAGGGGACAGATCAGAAAGCTAGAGAGTCTGTCTGTCGTCTGTCTGACGGTGGGCCAACCAGAAGCAGCGTACCCTGAATGGAATGTTTTAACAAAAATATTATGACAAGGGGTTGCCATGGCCTAGTGGTCATGGCATCAGTCTGGGAATCTGAGGGTCAGGGTCTGAACCTCCGCACCTGTAGGAAATGTATGACCATGGGTTGCCTAAAACAACAAAATATTCCCAGCCTTAATGTGCTTTTAATGATTCATTTTGCAAAGCGTACTTTAAAAGATTTCAAAAAAGTAGAATTGAGATAGTGCTCTGCCAAATAATCTAAACCAGATTCAGGATTTCAAAGTCATTACATACTTTCCTGACAATCATTTTTAACGAACGAACGAAGGCAAAAAAATGCACAGGATATGTTTATGATTCTTTCTAAACAGGGTTCATAAAATAAAATTGGCGAAAGTTCAAAAAAACAATAGAAGCCCAAATTGTTGCATTCACTTCCAAAAGTTTGGGCGCAACCGAATGGGTATTCAACACAGATATGAGATCAAAAAGGACATCAAAATATGGAATTGCTTTGGGTTTTTTACCCATAAAACTCAAAAGAACTTTTGCTCTTAAATTGGAATTTTTTCACAATCGTTTTTCATGTGAATAAAATATTTTTATTCATTCACAAAATGAGTTGAAAATCTGTTTTTTGAAAAACTTTATTATATATCTGTGGCGCAAGTCCATATGAGGAAGAGCGCCCATTTGGCAGATAATTTGAGTTTTTGAGGCTGGTTGGATCAGTTGCAACGCTTAAACATGGAAAACAGAACCAACCACCTATGCTGAGTGCGGAACGTATTTGTAGCAGATTTTTTTTATTAAGGTAAGGCCTAAAATTTAGTATTTTCAAAAACAATATCACACTTTAAAGTGTCATTCATGAGATATTCTGTGAGAACTACAACTGGGTTTTTCCAACCCAGGGTGAAAGAAAGCTTGCTTGAGATAATAATGGAAAACTGAAGAAGGGGTTGAGGTGGTCAAATGGTCAAAGACACCTGACTTGGGTACCAAGATCAAAGGTCTGGGCTCAATATTCAGCCGTGCTGGTAATTCTTTAACACCAGATTTCAAAAAAACAATATGCGCTCTACAGTCTGGATAATAACAATCTGAAGTGACTTCAATAAAGGCGGATCATTTACCAACATACTTTAGGATTTTACACTTTTTAACTAGCTGAGGTACCCGGCGCTGCCCGGGTTAATTTGCAACCTGCTGAGCATCTTAAAAATGTGTCCTTCAGCTTTTAAGGTTTCAAGCCCCCGAGGCCCAGGGGGTGAGGGGCAGGGGTCAAACCTGCACCAAAACCTTCCTTGGACAGTTGGGGAAATTTCATCAAGATTGGTGCTGGGGTTTGGATTTCCATTAGCCCTCCACATACCAACAGACAGACAAACAAACAAACAAACATCTGTACGGCCATTTTTAAATATATAGATAATTATTAATAGCCAACCGGGGCCCTGGCGCTAGTATTGTTGAGGATAATAATATAACAATATGAAAGGTCAAGTTAAATTTTCAGAGGAAATATGTTTACTTTGATGACTAGTTAGTTCTACTAAAAAAGTCCAAGTCATTCTCAATCATGTACTTTTTATCCCATTTGAAAACAGATTGTTGATGGATTTGAGTACTTTTTATCAGAAATAATTGCTTGCTTGATGCTTTAAAGGAATTTTTAGTTTCTTCAACATCCATAACAGATAGGGTAAAATAATCAACAATAAATCTATATTCGATTTCAAACCAAGTGAAGCCTTTAAAAACTTTACTAAGATCAAACTTGGGAAAAGTATGAAAAGTATAAACTTTGTAAATTTTGTTTATATTCTCAAATCTTTGTTAAGTTCAAACTTTCAAGGATAAAAAACCCGTCTCTGCATTTTGGGCACTTTACAGAAAGGATAGTTTTGCTTTTGGGTTTTAACTTTAGTACTGACCCCACCTGGGGCAACCCTAATCAAATTTTAAATAACCAGCCCCAGCTAGATATGGGCCCTGACCCGGGCTTACTTTTGACTAGCAGTAAATAAGAGACCGATCCGCCTTTGACCCGGGTACTTTTTGACTCGACCTGAAGAGATTTTTTTGACCGGCAGAGAAAAAAATTGAAAAATTTGACATTCTTAGGGGAAGTTTTCCAAACCCAAACCATAGATGGCTGACCCAACCCGACTCGAGCCACAAAAAATTGACCTGACCCAGGTCAAAAATTTTAGACCCGGACCCATCACTTAGTAACTAAGCATAAATAAAAGATACATCCTTGAAACAGCAACCAAAGATACTATTTTCTTTCACCCTTTCTTAGATTGTTACCACAGCAATCCATCCCCAGACCTGTCGAAGTGCTGACATTCCTTCAATAAGCTGAGTTTTCCTTAAATAGAAGTAAAAAAGGATTGAATCAACAATTTCAATTTGTATGAGGAAAAAAAGGTCTTAATTACCTTTTTTATGTCAGATGAAATAATTTTAATGTAGAAATTTGAAACTTTAAGCATGAAATCCAAAATTGAAATCAGCTTAAATTGTTTCATTAAAAATTCAAAATAAGATTTTTTTGCATTCTACTCTGAACACTCTGGATCTGAAGTGAAAACCATAAAAGATTACAATTACAACAGTTTATGACGTCTTAAGTGCAATTCCAAAATACAATAAGGGAATTTTTTGACCTTTGACTTCTTTAAAAAAGCTTGTTAGATTTTTAAGTTTGAAATATTTTACCTTTTTTGGTTGATGTTTTAAAGAATGGCCAAATAATCCCAGAGATATTTGTCTGGAAAAAAAGTAATTACATAGACTTGGAACGAGTCTTTAAGGGCCCTGCAAGGACATGTTATTTTAAAACTTGATGAATTGTTTTTGGAGGCTGAGTTTTGTAGATATGTAGTGAGAGGACCATTAAGCACGGTCACCTTTGAAATAGGATGATGATGGCAAAATTTCATACAAATTACACAAAATATCAGCCAAATATTAGCTGCAACAAATGTTTAAAAATCTTGAGCTTTTCTGTAATTGAAATATATAGTCTTAGGCAGTATTGACTTATCCAGTAACAATAATAATCTCGTGCAGTAAAGACTCAGGCAATGTTAATGCACCATCAACGTCTGTACAAAAGTCCGCTTATAGACATAGCATTATGTTTATAGACACTGCGGATTACTTAAACCCTGACTGAGAGTGTCTTGTGAATTTTTTTGCAAAGTCTTGGGATTAAACCCGCAGTCTTAGATCTTAGATCTCAGACAGATGGCTTTGACCACACAGTCACAGCTATCCAATGCTGACGTATATTATCAACATTTTTGTAATTCATTTCCCCACTATTGATAAAAGTAATAATTAAGTCGGCTTGTTTTTTTTGTACGTTGTAAAGCCATACCCTCCATGGGCCAGCACAATGAATTTTTCACAAATGTAGTAAATTTTGGAGCATGCAGACACAGACCTGCTGCTTGCCCTGTTTGTCTGTCAACTTTTTCTCCTCCCTCAGTTTGGAAGTAAGAGGGGTAAAATTTTGCATACAGGCTCTTCGTGTAGATACCAAGCGAGCATATGCTGGCCGGAGAGCCTAGAAAAAACCTCATCTCTCAACTTCAAGACGAAATTTCAAAAATATGGCCAGTAACTTTAGTAAGTTTAGTATGAGGAGTCTATGAGCAAAATTTCAGCCCTCTAGCCTTCAAACTGAGGGAGAAGTTTGAGTCAACGAACACCCTCTCACACACACATACAAACAGACAACATGCGTTAAACGATTTAAACCGTATTGATTTTTCTTGCTTCCTTTTCATGCGTAATCATTACCTATATAAGAGTCCTGTCATAACCATTCTAATTATGTCTGCGATCACTGCAGATTACTATTACCCTGACTGAGGGTGCTTTGTTCATTATTTTGCAATCCAGGGTTGAAATATAGATCTTAGTTCTCAGCCACTGCGATCCAATTTTAATATAGTAACAGTTTAAGAGGGGCTAAGCCACCCTGCTCCCTTCTATGGCCACCTCTGGGCACTCCTTCTTCTTCGTCCTTGCATTACGTTCAGACATTAGGGTTTTATATATATTTGGGATCAACACTTTTGTAAGATTACCTATCATAAATTCTTGTAATCATTGAATGCTCTTTGATGGAAATAAACTCAATTTATTACTATATGCCTAAAACCATCAATACTCAAAATAAACATGTATCTGAATGCATGATTTATTTGATTTTCAACTTTTTTAGTGTGCCAAATGGTGGTCCTTGGGTTTTGTTAAGCTTTTTTTATTGGTTTTGAAGTATTTTGATAATTGAATCAACAGCTGCCAAAATATCCTCAACTTTTTATAACGTTGAATTAGATTTTGTTGTAAAAAGTAAAATAGTATATCTAGAGAACTTCTTTATAGTCCAGTCTTTTATACCTTAGTTAGTGTTATGAGTTTTTCACAAGCAAGGTTTTTTCAAATGAAGTTTTCCCAAAGATATTTTCCCGAATTCATTTTCCCAAAAAATAAAATATCTTTGGCCCTTACCCCAAATCATCCCTTCAGGATTAGGTAAGGATAGGTTAGTTAATAAGTTCAAAGATATTGTTATTAACCAAGCTATTGTAACCAAACCTAACCCTTAAGGGATGACCCTGACCCCAACCTCAATTTTTGGAAAAAATTGGAAAATTGAATTTTTTTGTCATTCTTATAAAGATGTTGATTGGAAAATGGTATTTGGAAAAACCTCAATCATGAAAAACTTATATTGCTCCTTAGTTGATTAAAATGTCTCTGTCCTAATAACGCTCGTGAATTAAGGCTTACTCAGGATGAAATGCAAACCCAATAACTTACCTGTTTTCAAACCAATTTTCATGACCTTTAGGCTAAAATGCCACCTAGTGAGTTGCATTCAGACTTTGTTTGGTCCTCTTATTTGTTTTTAATTAGAGGTGGGCTGTGACCCGACCCGAGCATACTTCTGAACAACAATAAACAACGAACACATCCGACTCTGCCCAGGTGTTTTTTGCCCCGATCCGAAGACATTTTTGACCCGACAGAGTAAAGAAATTGAAAAAATTAGCCTTTTTGAGGAAAAATTTTCTGACCTGCAGAGAAGGCTTACCTGACTTGACAAATTATTACCCAACCAGACACATCAGAAAAATTAATTTATAAATGGAAGAAGTGGTGTTTTTCCATTTCATCATAACACATTTCAAGTATTGAAATTTTAATATGGTCGATTGTTTGAAAATCAATACTTTCTAAACAGCAGCAATTTTCAAGTTCTGGATATTTGAAAATGAAAACAATATGCCATTTAAATTGATAAAACTGCATGGCAATTTGAGAAATAAATACATTTTTCTTCTCTTTCAGATACTAATTTCTCTCTGAAACTGGTGCACAAAAAATCATCTTTTTTCTTCTATAAATAAAGTGAATTGAATGAAGATTGTGATTTAAAGTAAATAGAAGACTTGCCGGAAAACAGTGAGTGTCGAGTGACTTCATTTGAAAATTGTTAGCTATAATCTTGAAAGGTATGAGAAAAGGGTCTGTCAATTAAGCAAATCTTAAATTTGATATCTAATTATGTGATTAAGAAATTGAAGCCCTGATTGACCATGGCTCAGTCTGTCCGGAAAGGTCTCCTCGATCGAATTTCCTTGTTCGAGCAGAAGAAGGTAGAGTCTTCACTAACGCTTCCCACCACAAGAAGGAAGGTTTCATCAAAAAGCAGAAATTTTTCCTCAATAAAAGACCAATTTGACAAAGGACAAGTCAATAATAGGTAACAAAATGAATCGAGTTTGGTAGGAAAAATTCACCCCCATTTTTTCATCT
>Ga0194133_10006761_pt1 | contig 13999 bp, 8 predicted proteins | sample TA2KigOf40mmetaG_FD_155448 | JGI IMG/M metagenome (GOLD analysis project Ga0194133, IMG submission 155448) | Freshwater microbial communities from Lake Tanganyika, Tanzania - TA2015055 Kigoma Offshore 40m | ecosystem: Environmental > Aquatic > Freshwater > Lake | place: Tanzania: Lake Tanganyika...
TATGCTTTCATTCCCGCTCAAATTATTCTGCCTGTTTCAGTTTACCCTTTTCAATGAGGTCAGAAAGTTTTCTTGATATCATTTTGGCCCCTGTTTCCTATCAATAAACAGTACAGTAATGATTCATTTCTTGATTGGGAAGGTCATCAATGAAATATTTGGCTCATTGCTCGCACTTCTATCTCCAGTCTCGCACCTTTGATTATCAATCTTGCACCTCTGACGCATTGTTCTCGATAAAAATGTTGTACTAAATTGATTAAGCTGATAGAGGGATTGCATCTGGGTTCAAAACTCAGACCCTTGGGCAGGGTTTCAACTTGTGCTGCAACAATTACACAAAATAAAAATGATTCCTCAATTATTTTAAAAGATATTATTGTGATAAAATCCCAGGTTGGAATAGCCAGAGTTTGAAGTCATCATTTGTTAAGCAAGTTCACGAATTGAAAAAAAAATTATTTTTGACAAAGCCAAAAAATAATAACATAAGTGAAGTTTACATAAAAATGAAACGTCATTTATTTTGTGACGCTGAAACTAAACTATTTTTAGATCTCAAGATCAGAATAACAATGGAATCCAGAAAGAAGAAAAATAAATATTCAAGTAGGTATAAATTTTGTGTTTTCTTATGACTTTCAAATTTATTTTCTTGATTGCCTTAATAAAAAAGGGTTAATATCAAAATAAGATTTTAAAAAATATTATTTGAAATCAAATATCAATAAAAATTTTTTGAATTAGCTTTAAAAATGTTTGTTTTGAAGATAGTCTAGATGAATGAATATGATGTTCTTAAAACTCTTTTGCACCTGATTGAAATGAAATCTTTTAAAACTTCCTTATAATATTTTTTATTTTTATTTTCAATTGTCTACCCACTTGATGTGGGGATGGTTTTAACCTCACTCTAAGAGGCTTTTGCTCTGGCGAGATGGAGGTTATTGGGTTAAACTGAAGCATCACTGGCTGTAAAATTTTAGTGGTGGTTTGTCCTTCACAGCTTAAAAGTCTATGCTATGGTTTTGTTGTTCACAGCTCAGGAGTCTATTGCCTGAGTTACCAACTACAGCTCAGAGTCTATGCTGGAGTATTACTGCTCACAACCCAGCTCACAAAAGTAGATGTTATCTACAACGTGTGATGGAGTATTTTCCAATCAGAAAAGTCTGGGTTTTTTGAAAAGTGAGTCCTCACCACTTGCTATCCAAATGAAAGCCGAGGGGAACCTCTTCCAAGAAAATACACTCCAATTTTTCATTAGGAAGACCCCCAACACATGCTATCCTGTCGAAAGCGGAATACTTATTATAATATTTGAAGATATCATTTTACATTTTTGTTTATTTCATGTATATTTATGTCAACTCTAGCTACCCATGTTTTGACCAAGGCCATAATAACCCTTTCCTCATTTGATAAAATTTTATTGTAAGCCTTTTTTAACATATTAGACCAACATATTCATAGAAAACCTGACCTAACCTAACCTAATCTAACCTACACTACCCTAACCTAACCTACCCTAACCCAACATGGATCAACATTTTAGTTTATGAGATTTGAAGATCTGAAACAATTTGAGGAGGTATTGAAAACTTTACAAATGATTGATTCTTAATTGATTTATATTTATTAAATCTTATCTTTTGATCTCACGAATACAAACAATTTGAAGAGAGTTTTCCTTATAATCCTCCTCCATTTAACATGATGAGATCAATAAAAAAGCGACTTTTTGTACAATCTTCAAAAATCTATCACATTTCTTTTGAAACTAATAAAATGAAACTTTAAAAAGTGAAACATTGTTATATTTCGTACTAAAAGTGTCTAATTTTTTTTAGCTTAATTTATCATTATGATTTTATTTGGATCAAACAAAGAAAAATATTTATCTACCGATTTTTGAACATTTTTTTTTCTTTAAAGGGTTGGAATTTCATGATGTTAATTTTAAAAGGGAGGGACACCGTTGATGTTTCACCTCAATGTAGATAGGGAGGATAAAGAGACCAACTTGGAGGAGGAAAAAGTATACTGTAAAAATGGGTAGCTTAAAAAAAGATTTTTTTAAGTTTTAGTTTTACTTGAAACGTCATCTTGATCAGTTGTCCAGAAACATGGTTACTTGTATTGAAGACTTACCCGACGAGGTGATCTTTCACCTTTCCACCTTCCTTGGCCCAATTGACTTTGTCAGATTTACCCTGACCTCAAGTCACTTTTTCAACCTGTTTGAAAATGGTGGTGTGGAGTGGAAGAAGCGATTGCAAAGGGACTTGGGGATGCCTTGTCCAACAATTCAGAGGATAAGCAGAGAACTTCTGGAAAGTGGAAATGCAGTGACACAAAATCAATGGAAACTGACTTACCTGATGCAGAAGAAAACCCTGACAAATTGGTCACTCGACAATTATGTGAAAGTTGAACCTGAATTTATGAAGGGTGCCAAACACATCGGATCTGCCACCAAGGTGGGTACCTTCGCTTACTTTCTGCAACCCAACAGTCAAGGCCATCAACAGATTTCACTGCACAATATGGATGAGGCCAAACTGGAATGGAAAGAAGAGATTATCACTGTAAAAAGAAAACTTGAATTTGATGAGGTTGATTTGAGAGTCAATGACATTCGATTTATTGATGACAAAATCATGCTTAAAGTGACCTGTTCAAATGCTTACAAAAGACTTCTTGTGTGCTATGATTCGAAATTGGGCAAAACTCTTTGGACCACAATTGCTCGTTACTCACCTTACAACTTTCCAGGGGACTATGACAATGTTGTGGTGAGCCAAGAGACATACATCATCCTCTGCTACAGAAAAGTCAGTGCCAGAATCCTTACATTCAGCCTAAAAGATGGAGAGTTGATTACAGACTTTGAAGTTTATTGCTCAACACTTGGGAGACATACCCAAATTTGTCCTCTACAGAACTGGCTTGTTTTTACACTCTTTGCCTCTCCTGACGACGAACCACATAGTTATACACTTAACTTGAGTGTCAAAGATGATGTCAACCCTCTACTGTCTGGGAAGAAGTTGTCTGATTGGTCCTACCCCATAGCTGTTTTGGATTCCAGTGCTATTTTGTGTGATGATGATGTCCTTACAGTCTGGTCACTCAAAACAAGTCAATGTGAAACCACCATTCCCCTAAATCAGCTTTACTTCTTTGTCAGATCCATTTCCATACTGTCCATGAGCACCATAGACATTGTGGCTTCCGGTTGGGTCGACTCTAACCCCGAAGACCAAATTTTGCACATTTTCAAAGTGAAAGGCAATTCAGTGACAGTGTTGAACATTTTGGACTTTGGACTGATTAACAGTTTTAGCACTTGTATAGGAATTCTTGGAGAATCTCCCATTATTGTCAATGTGGCCATAGAAAAAGCTAACTCAAAAATCATGACAATTGGTTGTGGAAAAAATGAAAAGTCAAAAGTATTGGCATGGAAGCAGACATCAGATTTCACAAGTGTGAAATTTTTAGCACCAACCTGTGTTGGAATTCTTCTAAATAGTTCACTTGAAGTGAGAGATTACTTGCAGATTGATTATTACACTTTGAAAAGAAATAAAAATCTCCTTTGAATATTTTTGTACTTTATTTGTGATTGAAATGAAATAAAACATTATTTTTTAACAGGTCAAATTTTTTCTTCTTTTAATCTGGGTTTGGAAATCAGGTCTAAACCCCTAGGGATTCTATCAAAAATATTTTTTGAAAATGATCTATTAATGTTTCTGTTTTGATTGAAATTAAGGTGTTTACAATAAGGACTGATTTGGGGACTACAGTATTGAGTGTAGTAAATAATTATTTATAGTAGCCCCCATCAATTGACTTGCTCACATTTTATTACCTCTTGTATCAAACAGAAACCAAAGAGATGTGCAAACCTAATGAAGGTCATGAACTAACATGTTAATTATGAGCTGTGCTTGGGAAGTTACATTTGATCTTAGTGCCAAAATCCTGCATTGAATCAGTTTTAGCTGCAGTATCTTTAATAAAAGGTACTTTAGTGAACAGTTTCTTTGTAAAGGAACTGTTTTGATTTTGAAAGGTGCTCTCTTTATTTGCTGGGTGATTAATACCTTTATAGTCTTATTTTTTCTTGAGGTCTTGGGTTGAAAAATTGCTGTCATCTAGCTGGGGATTAAGCCCACAATCTTAGATCTTAGTTCTCTGTCAGGTGCCTATGACCTCCTGTAGCCTGGCACCCGGTACTCCCACCCACCATTGCACACTCAAATGAATCCTCCCCATTCCCCCTCATTTGAAATGACATTCAACAACCTGTCTGATACGAGCAAAGTTGCAAAGCTGGGCACAGAGCTGCTGACAAAACAGCATTAGTGAAAGTTTATGTACTTATTATATCTATTGACTCACACCACATTACAATAAACACTAGTATTATTCAAAAATTCGGGTTTTTTGTCCTTTTCATCCTCTATCATCTACTGTTTCTATGTCAACCGTCCTGTAAACAAAAGACAAATATAAAAAGCAACAATTTTTCTTCTTCAAACAGTAAAAAGTCAAACCTAGGAGTATTGTTGACTGATTTAACATCTCTTTGTTCTGGCACTACAACATGATCTTGTTTTCCATTCACTTGCTCACAAGATATAACATTAACTCCAGTTGAACATTGATTGATTGCATCCTCAAATCTAATGGATAATAACTTTTTTTAAATCAATTCTTTATAAACACATTACTAATTTTTACTGTGGAATCAATTCACCCAGCTTCCTGATTTCCTTTTTATTTTTTTCTCTTTCAACTGAGTTGCCAGTTGAAATTTCTTTCTAAGAATGAAAGTGGAATCATACTTATGATCATCAACACGTTGAATTGTTTTTCAAATGCTCAATTATTCTTACTTTTTGTTTGATTAGAGCTTGCATTTGCCTTTTCAATGAGCAGTATTCAGTGCGAGCCCAGTCATCACACCCGCTGAACCCATAGAAGTTGGCATTTTGACCTTCAACACACCTTGAAATATGATTTTCTCTAGGTAAAAAAATCAAGACCAAAGAGCATCTTTTTTAAACATTCTACTTTGTAGCCCAATCAATGAAGCACAAAGCTTGTGAGACATTTGCATAAACTCCAGGTACTGCATCGCCACATCCTATACCCCATGCAACAATTCCAACCTAAAAATTGTGAAGAAAAACTTGATTATTCAGGATGTTCTCAAGGTTTTCTTTTGTACCTGAACATAAGAATCTCCATTTGTGCTTGGACACACAAGGGGTCCTCCACCATCTCCAGTACAAGTATCTTTTCCAAGTTTTCCTCCAGCACAGGTAAATGACTTGTCCAAATCAAAGAACTGGCCAAGGCGGGTGCCTCTTAATTTTGTCTCACAATCATTATGGGGTACAAGGTCCAGTTGAACTCGCTTCAGGATGACTTGATACTCTCCAGGTTTACCTTTAAGGAATCTCTTTAAATTTAACAACTGATCAAATCATGAACCTAGAGCATTAAAAGAAGGCAGAGAGGGTTATACCTCCCTGCCATTTTACCCTGAATTCTAAAAAGAAATTACAAAAATACCCAATTTATAATTATGATGTCTGTATCATATACCAAAGTTATACTTTCCCTATTTTTTGCTTTAAAGATATTTTAACGACAACATTAATTTTCTCTCACAATCCCATTAAACTCATTTTGAAATAGGTTTTCACACCTGGTCTCTCATTCCCACACCTTTTGATATCAAGATAGCATTTCTTTGTAAGGTATATATATCCAATCCTCTAATCAACTAGTGCCACTAGTTAATCACCCTTATTGGCCCCAACTCTGATCCAAATCTCTTATATATAAAGGGTTACCATTCTTTCAATAAACAGTTAAATATTGATTATTTTCTTGCTTGGGAAGGTGATCCCTGGGTTTTTACACAAGCTCTCATCATACTCCCACACACTCTCTTCAGATCACAACACTACAAAAAGGTATCAGTAGTATATGAAACCAATGGATTTCCTTGATCATTAAGTGATATTTGATTACCAAATCTATCTTTTCCCCAGCCAGTAGCAACACATTTTTCTGGGTGTATATTTCCTTCAAAGTTGAGGTTGTCTGGCAGACAGGCCAAGTCTATATGAGGAGAGAGAACAAATGGCTCACTCTAAAATATGAATGAAAATCCTATAAATTTTATATTATGATAAAGCAAGTTTTTATTTCAAATTTTACCAAATGGATGAGAGCAAAATCATTTTGTAAATTGATCAGACTGAATCCAGGGTGAATTGAAATATGTTTTGCTTTGCGGTCTTGATGTGGATGTGGTTCAACTGTTTGCTGAGTATCCCACTCTCCAGCACGAACTTTAATTTCGTTTGCACTGAATTTGCTAATAAAAAATATCATGTTTTAATATCAGAAACTTTTTGCAAATAATTTGTTTGAATATACTTCACACAATGAGCTGCTGTGAGGGCAATTCTGTCTGAGATGAGAGAACAGCCACAAACATAATGGTTGGCATCTTGTTTATTGACAATAGTTCTAGATTTAAAATGCTAAATAGATATTCCTTTTCAGTTCTTGATAATGAATTTTTTAAGACCTGTTTAATACAGCACACATGTGAGGCCATTCTCCGAATTGCGTTAATCCATCTTGCTTTTGTTTGAGGATTTTCACCCCAACACCTCCATAATTTCTTTGTCCACATTTGGAAGAGTATTTTTTCAGTGTCAAATCAGTATGGAATATTTCTGGAGTAGTTTGAGGTCTTTCAGAAGAAGCCTCAGATGCAGGAGGGGAAACAGTTACAGGTACTTCAGGTGGCCTCTGACCAGAAACAGGTGCCTTTTCAATGGTACCAGGATGAAGGCAACAGACCTGAAGATCTCCCGGACACTTGGATTTATCTGGATCCAGAGTGACATCTAAAAAACCTTTTCTTATGTCAAAGAGGCCTCCACCGTCCACCACAATTGTGCCATTTGAACATTGATAGTAGGGTACACAATTGTAGCCAGCATCAGCATAAAACGAGCAGGGGTTTTCCTGACTGTCAACAACAGTTGCCACAGGTAGTCCATAGTTTGGCACTTTTTTTGTCGCAGCAGCAGGTGAGACTAAAGTTCCTGTGTAACTTCCAAGATTGGCATTTACAGTGTCCTGGGATGGACAAATTTATCCAAGACTTAATGTTGCAAATATAAAGACCGAGATTTACCTTATCTGAATCTTGTCCATTTTGGTCAAGAATGTATTGAGTCAAAAAACTTCCTTGAGGTTTTGGATTGGCTAATGCCACCACCACAAAAGAAGCACCAACCAAAATGGCATGAAACTTACGCATCTGCAAAATAGAATATTCATTTACAGAGTTGTAAAGTACAATCTTAGATAATAATATCTTTCTTATTGTAGCCTTCATTTTTGATAAACTATTAGGCCAAGAAACACCCACCATTCTTGAACATATCATAGATATGTAGAGATGTTTTTGATATAGTGATGGGTACAGGTCAAACACTTTTGACATGTGTCGGGTTGGGTCAATTGTTTTGCTGCTAGGGTCATGTTGGGTCAGGTCAGCCATCTTTGGTTTGGGTTTGGAAATTTCACCTAAGATCCCAAATTTTCAATTTTTTTTGCCTTCGGGTCAAAAAAATCTTATCGGGCTGGGTCAAGAAGTATCAAAAGTATGCTAGGGTCGGGATAGGGCCCATCTCTACTTTTAGAGGAAAACTCTCTTACTCTGTGAATCAATCATGCTGACTTATCTCTTAGTTTTCTATCTCATACCCATTGTTTAAATAATAAGGCAAAAGAGTAACATAAAAATAGCTTTATTTCCTTTTGACAAGATGCAAATCAAATGCAACAGGTGATCAAACAGAAGAGGATTGAAAAGCACTCAGCCAGGGAACACATATTAGGGTGAATGTTTATGCAGCAAGGGATCACAAGGATCAAGAGGTTTCCTTTTATACTTTTGGTGTTTAAGCTGGCTAGCTTAGGATTATGGTTACTTCTTATGGAAATTACTTTTACCGGGAAAAAGATATGGAATGCTTTGTGAATCCTGTTGGGTTTTTCTAATGGGTTTGTACTCAGTTTTGAAGGTATTGAAAGGAATGAAGAAGTTTGTGCTTCAATTGAAAGAAACGGTTTGCAGCTTCATATTATTTATCACTTGTCTTCAATTTCATAGATAACTTTTCACTTCGAAAATCATCTTTAATTTGTTGTAAGGTTGTAAGGATAACTTCAAAAGCCTCTAGCACGATCCTTTGACAATACCTACAAGAAGGTATAATTGAACCTCACCTCAGAGTTTTGCAACATGTTGAACCCCTAATGCATACTATTTCAACTATCTGTGATACGTGATGACAGACTATAACGTTCCCTTCTAAACAAAAGACTTATGGAGACTGAACAGTTTATTGATAACAACCAATCTCTTTAATATATGTTTTAGTCCGTAAGCCGATTCATAGAAATCATAAAAACAAATGTTATCGTAGTAAACGCTCATTTACCCTCTTTTTTGCGCTATGATATTTTTCACTTTTCAAGCTCAAAGTCGTTTCAACCAGGCTGCTGTTGTTTAGCTTCCTTTTCCCCTTTCAGAAGTAAGTTCACATAAACAGACTGCCGCTGTTCTCACTCCCGCTCTTTTATTCCCGCCAATATTCTAACCTCTTCTAAGAGGGCCGATATTTCTTGATCCGATCACCTCAATCCGATCCCTCCTTTATTTTTGTATATAAAGCATCACTTCCCCCTCAATAAACAGTTCAGTATTGATTCTTTTCTTGATTGGGAAGGTCTTCCCTGGGATTTTAGCTCAACGATCACTTCTCCTCCCGTTTCCGTTCCGTATTGCATCCATTCTGATGCCGAAGCATCGAACGCGCTAATGTGATTACATCATGAAAGAAATGTATGCAATTCTAGGGATTATTGCATCACGTAACAGAGAAGCAATGGGGTCCAATATCCAAATAATAGCTTAAAGAATTCCTGATTATTTTATGAAACTAATAAATATGACTGTACCACATGCCTTCAAATGTACTTAAACATTATGGTAAAAAACTTTTAGGGTCTCATTCAATCTTGCCTCTAGTCTAACCCATTTTCAAATCCATCAACCAAAAGTATCAGGATTGTTCTTCAAACAAGTTAAATTGAAGTTTTTTATAAAGAAACCATTTGACTTACCTTTTATTACAGTTGAAATTGTGAGTTCCAGTTCATGTGAGGTTTGTTTTGCTCTAGTCAAATCTAAAATTAAGGCCTGCCCAAGAACTCCAGTTATTTTATTTTTCTAAATCTTGAAATTTAGATTAACATTTTTTGTATGATTTAAAAAGAATCATAAGTTGAAGCAGTAGGCATTCATTAAAATTTTCAGTGAAAATGAAAGATGATTGTTAAAAAAAAATATTGAATCGGTCTCTCATCGACTTTATTTTAGTGGATTGGAGTTCTGGTTGTGCTCCAGATGTAGAAGGTCAAAATTTAAAAAAAAGGTAGTAAAATGAAGGTAAGTTTATTTTCCAACTATTAAAATTTGGCAACCAAGAAAAAAGATATCTTTAGACTATTAACTTTAAAAATGTTGTCTTCCTTATAGTTCTTCAATGGAAAGTTTAATTTAAGGAACAAAGAGCAACCGTTTCAAGTAGTGGTATATATCTGCCAAACTTAAAACAGGTTTTGCTAGATTCAAAATCTTTTGCTCGAATCAGGCTAAGATACTGAAGTCTTCCACCAAAAAAAACCACAATGCATAAACTTTTTTTACCAAAAGTGATTGTAAAAGAGCTCAAACATTATAAATAGACTGTTAAAATTGGGCCAAGGATCAAAGTTGGTCTCAAACATTTCACTTTATAGGAAAGTGGCCCAAGAACATAAATTGCCCTTTTATTTCAAATAACAATGTAAAATTTAGTTGCATTTGAGGAGATGAAATAACAGGAGAGACAGTGCAGATGTTAATGTATTATTACTTTATTAAAGTTTTACTTTTCCTTTTGAATATATTTGACCACATTAAAAAATTTTTTTGGCTCACCACAATCTTTCATTGACCGACAACTAGAATCTGATATTTGGTTTCTGTTCCACCTTGACATTAGCCACCCAGACCATCCAAACTGAAAAATTCATGGATCCAATTTATATGTATGTTAATATTCCACTTCCTCAAATTAACACTTAATTCTGATCAGAATTTAGTCCTAATAAATCCCACAACTTACCAATACTGCAAAATACAGACTGGTATGTTGTCATTTGTATACTGTAAGACACTTTCAAGAATTGTCTATTTTTTGGAACCTTTTCAATAATTGTGTGATCACATACCCAAAACTATGTGACACTTCTCCGGTTGGGGATATTTCATTTTATTTATTTCTTGAAGTTCAGTATCCTAACCATGATTAATCTCAATATTATTATGAATCTCCAAGCAAGAATGGTTTTGATATTAAGACTTAAGTTTTAATAGCTGTAACTCTTTTCACTTTTGATCATAATATTATCCCTCCCACGCGAAGAGAGGGGGAAGTTGGCAAAATGGCGTGATGTCTCTTGTCCGTCCTACCGCCTGTCACCTCCTCTTCCTCCTCCCACCATTGAAGCTAGAGGGTTGAAATTTGGCATGCATAATCTCCACATGGATGGCTCAAAAGTTACAAACCAGATTTTTTATATTTTGTCTAGAAGCTGAGATATTCAAGCTTAAAGTTGAATTGAATTTTATACCTAATAAGAAAAACTTCAAGATGTAAAACATTTACTTTTTCAAAACTATGGCAATAAAGAAAGCAAACCAATCACATCATGTACAAAAACAATATGAATTATGCAATTTAAATATAATCATGCATAAATAATTGACAATTAGAGTTTTGAGTATATATTAAAGCACAAAAGTAAAACCTAACCTTTTTTACCATATAGACAAAAAGAGAATTTGTGCTCAAATAGCAGCCAATCATCAAATAGTTTTACAAACTAGCCCTATTCCTAACATTTAGTCATAGTTGAATAACCATTAAAAGACAATGTTAAACTAGTACAAAAATAAACATATTTTTTGAGCAGTTCACTTTTTTTTTACTTTGTTCACAAAGCTGAAGAATCACCATAGAATCTAACACTGCCAACATCTCGACTTCCAGTCAGGGCCAACCTTGCTTTGGTTTTCATAGCATCAGACAAAGTGGTTTTTGAACGTTTAGCCTCTACATTTGATTTGAAACAGAATTCAACAAGTGCCATGACCATTGCAATACCAAGGCCAGCAACCTTAAAAAAAGGAAAATTGCATTTACATCATTGTGTAAAGGAGATTAATATGTTAACAAACAAACCAGAATGAAAAAGATTCCTGCCACATTGCTGAGTGACAATTCATTTCTTGTCTTTTCAATTTTCACTTCTTTGCATTCTGACTGATCATACCACCACTTTTTGTTGAGATTTGCAAGATCTCCTTTTTCCTTAAGCTTCAAGACTGCCAGATTGATGACCGAGTAGAGGCCAGTTCCTTTTGCTGTTGCAATACCATATCCTTTGGCATCCAGGTTTTTGCCAACACGGATTGTATCACATGGAAACCTTTCATTCGTGTATTCATTCATGGTAGATTCAATGAGAAATGCATATTTGCCTTTTGACTCCCGGACACGTTGGATTCCCTCCTAATAAAGTTGAGTTGTGAACAGGCAATTAGTAAATTTCACATTCACTATATTTTTAGATTTCATTTTCTACTTTTCAGTAAAAGTAATCTTATAGTACTTCCTTTAAAATACTTATGAGCTTAACGAGCACGTATTATTCATCCATTAAGGAATTTATGTTTCCCTTAATGATCCTCATCTCTTGACAGTATTCGTCCATCAAAGACACCTCTTTGCTTTTTCTGTCAAGACTGTTTAGACACCTGCCGAACAGATTGCCCCTCTTCTTGGAAATATCAATATTTACAGTTACCTTCCCAGGAAACAGTAACAGGTAGATCTTTCAGATATTTTCCCCTCTATTATTCCCGATCCGAATCCTTGACCTGATCCGACTATTCAAATATTCTGATCCGGCTATCAAAACACTCTGATCCAACTCTATGGTATAAAATCCAGCGTGTTCCACAAATATACAGTTATATCATATCGATATCATTTCTCAAAGCTTCATCCCATTAAACAGGATTTACCATAATGTAATTAGAAGTACCTGAGTGCTATTTGTAAGAACTTCATAAGGCCTGGATGACATGAATTCCCACATCCTTTCATAAACAGGAATTTTAGAATTTTTGAAAAATTCCATTGTTGAACCACCCCTGAGAGCTCCATATTCTATTTCAGTTTGTTGAGCAAGATCATCAGCTGAGTTGATAGGAACTTCCTAATGGAAAATTAAAAATATTTTGTCTTTTTTTAAAGTTTGACTTCACATCATTTATCAGTTTTGGGCCACAGATTCAGTGAAAATTTCTCAATAAATGCCAAAACTATGCCAAGTTTCAGTATAACAAGATACCAAAAATTCACCTTGTACTGTGTCATAAAAAACTTAGATAATGTTTGACCTGGCAGGATACAATAGGGTCAGGTTAAAATAAAATTTGTCTTGCAAAAAATAAATCTTATTGACTTCATAAAATAAATGTTTAAAAGGATAATCAAGTATAAAAGTTTAACCTGAATTTTCATCCCTCTCTTGCTTCATTAATATTAATTAATATAATTTTTGTTCCATAAGGGGCTGTTTGAAATTTTGCATTTTCACAGTACATCCTACATTTATCCTCAAACTACTCTTTCAGTTTTAAAGCTAGAGGGCTGAAATTTTGCATACAAACTCCTCATATTAATACCAAAACAGTTACTAACCAGATATTGAATTTGTCCAGGAGCTGAGATATGGGGGAAAAATTGCTGAAATTTTATTCATGATAGCCAACTTTTGTCCTCTTTCTTTAATAGCTCCTACAATATTAAAGCTAACAATCTTTTGCATAGACTCAGCTTAACTCAATACATAAATATTAGTTTTAATACACTTTACTTTAAAATGAAGCACAAGGCAAGCATTGGAGTTTTCCTAAGCCCCAACTTAGAAGCCTGTCAGCTGACTGTCAGTCACGAAACCTCGCTTGAGGAGGTTTGACATTTTTCCTCGTAGCAAAAAATGCCTGCCTTCTTAATTTTATGAAGTTACATTTTTCAGGCATAGGGGTAACTTGATTGTATCTAAGACCCTATTCCTGGCAGGGCATTATTTTCATGCAAGTGTTTGAGTCAGCCTGTGGTTCAAACTCCAACCCAATATGCCTGGATTCAATTCACAATCATGTGCCACTCCTTAAAGGTTGCTTCATCAGTTAAAAGAAAATTAATTTTGAAAAGTTGAATAAATTGAGTTTACCATTCTTTCTACTGTCAAAAATGCTGCCAAATTTGCTGTATATGAGGAAATTATAATGAGTGAAAAGAACCACCAAGCTCCTCCAACAATCCGGCCTGAAATCGACCTTGGGGTCATATCTGTTCCTTGCTGCATAAATGCTCCAAGAGCAAACCACAAACTAAATGTAATTATACAAATTAAAAGAATATTCCAATCAATTTGAAGCTTATGTTTTACCTGTTTGTAATAGAAAAGTGGTTTCTAACTCTTGTTCCAGACACAGTCTCTTCAATTTTCCATTCACAAGGAGAGAATCTAAAATAAATCAATTAAACAAAGTTTGATTTTGGTTTTTCAAGAATCTAAATTACAAATTTCAAGGGTCCAGATTAAGACTTTTAGTTAACAAAACTGCAGTGACAGCAAAATAAGTACAATATAGTAGATTTGGGAAATTGTTGATTCGCCTAATGACGGTTTGCCTAATGTTGTTTTGCCTAAGACGGTTTGCCTAATATGACCGATTGCCTATGACGGTTTGCCTAATGACCGT